>Ga0335076_10000260_pt1 | contig 46478 bp, 43 predicted proteins | sample Lox_Sample_25_FD_206717 | JGI IMG/M metagenome (GOLD analysis project Ga0335076, IMG submission 206717) | Soil microbial communities from Loxahatchee National Wildlife Refuge, Florida, United States - Lox_Sample_2.5 | ecosystem: Environmental > Terrestrial > Soil > Wetlands | place: USA... | reverse complement strand
TCGCCTGGCCGATTTCGATCATCTCGAATTGTCGAATCTGAATCGGGTGCCGGCCACTGTGTTTGACCTTGGCCTCAATAAGGCCGTTGTGGCAGCGCGTCGGGTCGCCGAGCTCGATCCGTATCTCGCGATTGAGGTATTCGATGCAGGGCTCACGTCGGACACCCTGGATGAGTTCGTGGCGGGACTCGACATCGTCGTCGAGGAGAGTGATGCGCTTCAGATGAAGGCCGCGGTGCGACAGGCCGCCCGCGAGCGCGGGATTCCGGTGTTGATGGCGACCAGCGATCGCGGACTAATCGACGTTGAACGCTTCGATCAAGAGCCTGGGCGCCCGATCCTGCATGGGCTGCTGGGCGATTTGGACCTCGGGTTGCTTCCCGGCATGAGCAGCCGGGAGAAAGCGCGACACATCCTTCGTCACCTTGAGGCCGAACGATTGTCGCCGCGCGGTGCGGCGTCGCTGATCGAGATTGAACGCTCGCTGTCGACCTGGCCGCAATTGGCCTCTGATGTGGTGTTGGGTGCCTCGGCGCTAGCCGAGGCCGTACGCCGAATCGGGCTCGGCGAGCAACTGCCCTCGGGTCGAACCCGCATCGATATCGGCGGGGCGCTTGACCAACTCGAAGAACCCGACATGATCCAGCACCGCCCGCCAGCCCAAGACCGTCACGAAGTCCCGACGCTACCCGGGACACCCGGTGTCATCGCGGCGGCCGCGATCCGCGCCCCGTCGGGCGGCAACGTCCAGCCCTGGTGTGTCCAAGCCGGGCCCAGCGAAATCACCATCGAGGTTGACGTCCAACACACCTCAACCATGGACGTCGGGTCCCGCAGTAGCGCGGTCGCACTGGGCGCTGCGCTGCTGAACGCGAGAATCGCCGCCGCCGCCCACGACGCCCTAGGGCCGTTCAGCGTTACCGACGGCACCGAGGGATCGCCATTGCGCGCCACCCTCACCTTGACCGACGGAACCGATCCCTACCTCGCCGCCCTCTATGGCCCGATGCTTGAGCGCGAAACCAACCGCCACCACGGCCGTCCCGGTCCGATCGAAGCCGACACCATCGAGGCGCTGGGTGCTGCAGCACAGCGCGAGGGAGCGCGGCTACACCTGATCACCGACAGAGACGACATTGCGGATGCGGCAACGATTCTGGCCGCTTCGGATCGCACCCGCTACCTGACGCCCCAGCTACACAAAGAGATGATTTCCGAACTGCGCTGGCCCGGCGATCCCGACCCCGACACCGGTATCGACGTGCACAGCCTCGAACTCGACGCCGGCGAACTGGCCATCCTCGACATCCTGCGCCGCGAAGACGTCATGGCCCAACTGGCCCAATGGGACGCGGGCAGCGCGCTCGGTGAGCCCACCCGCGACCGGATACTGGCTAGCTCTGCACTGGCCGTAATCAGCGTGCCTGGAGCCGGACTTCGCGACTACGCCAAGGGCGGCGAGGCCGTCGAGCTCGTCTGGATCCTCGCCCAGCATCGAGGACTAGCGGTCCAGCCGGTCTCGCCGGTCTTCCTCTACGCCAACAACCAGGCCGAGCTCGACGAGCTGTCACCTCAATTCGCCGACCACCTAACGCAATTGCAGCGCGACTTTCGAAACCTGGCCGGCATACCCACCGAAGAATCCATTGTACTCGTTCTTCGGTTCGCGATGAGCCCACCAGCATCAGTACAGAGCCGCCGCAACCTTGACCGAGTCCGGCTGCAGTAAGCGCCAAGCGTCAGCAGCGTAGTCGCACGCGGGCGGGGATGGGCGCGGCCGCGACCATCGTGAACGGCGCAGCCAGCGGGAAATCGTCCTCTACGGACCTGATGTCGGCGCGCCGGATAATGGTCGCCACCGCGAGGGTTGCTTCCAGCATTGCGAAATGATCACCGATACATGAGCGCGGTCCACCGCCAAACGGGAGGTACTGCCAACGGCCGCGGCCAGCAGAGCGCTCCGGGCTGAATCGGTCCGGATCGAACTTCAGCGGATCGTCCCACAGGCTCGCATCGGTCTGGACCGCCATCCGTCCGAAAGCCAGCATCGTGCCGGCCTCGGCACGGAAGCCGCCAACCGCGACGTCGCGAGTCGCCATCCGTGTCCCCGTCGGCCCAGGCGGGCACAGCCGCAGCGCCTCCTGAAGCACCCGGACCGTAAAAGCCAGCCGCGGAACGTCATCGGGAGTAAGTTGGCGATCCCCGAGCTCGGCCACCTCGGCCCTAACGCGCTCCTGCAAGTCGGGATGGCGGCCCAAAGCCCACAACGCGTAGGTCAATGTCGTCGCCGTCGTATCGTGGCCCGCGAACAAGAAGATGATCATCTCGTCACGGATCTCGTTGTCCGACAACGATTTTCCGGTTTCGGGGTCAGTAGCCGCGATCAATGCTTGCACCAGCGGCGCCTCCCTGTCGGGGTCGGCGCGACATGCTTGCAGAATCTCGTCTGCCAGCTCACGAACTGCCGCAGCCGCCGCACGCGCACGCCGGCGCGCCGGGGTGGGCAGCCAGGCCGGGGCGCGCAGAGGTCGTAGCGCCCGGCTAACGGCGTAGCTCGTCGCGACGCGCAGCGGCTCGGCGATCGCATCGGCGCGCTCATCGAGATCTAAACCCAGCACCGAGCGCCCCAACGCCCGCAACGTCAGCATGCGGCACTGCGCATCCAGATCAATCTCGTCGCCGTCGCGCCAGGTGCCACACACCTTTTCCGCCGCCTCGGCCATATGCCCGCCGAACTGTTCGACCCGCTGCCGCGTGAATACCGGCTGTAGGGTGCGTCGACGCGGCAACCACTCCTCGTGCGGCAGCACGAACAGATTCCCGCCCAGCAGCCGACGAAGCTCGGTCGACACCGCGCTCGTCTTGTCGACCGAACCGTCTCTCAGGCTCAAAATGTCGCGAATACCCTGCGGGGATGTCACCATAACGATCGGCGGAATCAGCCACTTGGGTCCCAAGATGACCCGGGTGACCGGCCCACCAGCATCGCGAAGCCTGTCCGTCCCGGTATGGAATTCCCTCACAGCCCTCAGACGTTCCCGATACGGAAGCGGATTTTTCGGGGCCAACGGCAGCGCGCTGACGTCACGCGTGGATTCCCCGATGGCCATGGCATCGAGCCTATAGCGGCCTTTTAGCGGCCCGGGCATCAAACAAATCAGCAACGTCGCACGCGTTACCCCGCCGAACCAGCTACCGTATGGGCAATGTCGGGCACGTTGGACTACCTGGTTACCGCGGCCGCCGCCGAGTTGATGGCGGCAAACGCGGCCAACTCTGCCGCCATCAGTCAACAGGTACTTCGCGATTTAGTTGGCGAATTGGGCGTCGACTTCAGCTTCCTGCGCCACAACGATCACACGATCCACGCGACAGTTCTCATCGCGGAATGGCCGGCACGCAACGCCGACCCCGACCCGATCGGTGTGGTGTATTTCAGCGACGCCGACTCGGTCTTCGCGCTGACCGAAAGCTACAAAGAGCCGTACGTTCTGCGTCCCGAGCCGCAAAACGCCGACTACCAGGCCCATATCGAAGAGGGCACCGGCAACCCCGCTGTCTCGCTGGCCGCCGTGCCGCTGCTGTCTGGGGACATCACCACCGGCACGCTTGGCTTCGGCAAGTACGGAGACCGCGAATGGCTCCCGGAGGAGCTCAACGCGGTGCAAACGATCGCCACACTCTTCGCCCAGCTGCAGGCCCGCATCGTAGCCGAAGAGCAGACCCAATACCTCGCTGAACACGACGACCTCACCGGCCTACTCAACCGCAGAGCGCTCATCGCTTACCTCGACAAGCGCCTCGCTAAAGGACAGCCGGGCCCGGTCTCAGTATTGTTCCTTGATCTGGACCGCTTCAAAGTGGTCAACGACCGCCTCGGTCAAATCGCCGGCGACCGGTTCATCGAGGCATTCGCCGGGCTGCTGCGCGAAGCCAGCGACGTTCCCTCGGTCATCGCACGTTTCGGCGGTGACGAGTTCGTCGTCGTGCCCACCGCGCCGATGGACATCGAAACCGCCGAAAAGTTCGCCCAGTCGCTGCACGATCAAGTTCACAAGCAAGTCGTCATCGACGGTGAGATGCTCGCCCGCAGCGCTAGCATCGGCGTCGCCGTGGGTAAACCGGGGCGCGACAGCACCACGGACCTCCTGCGCCGGGTCGACCAGGCCGCTCGGTCGGCCAAAACTGCCGGCGGCGACAGGATCGCAACTTTTAGCCCCGAGATGTCGAGAACCAACACCATCCGCAACGACATCGAAGTGCACCTGGAAGAGATGATCGAAAGCGGCGATACCGCCGCCTTGGTGCTCCAGTACCTGCCGGAGTTTGACATGCGCACCGGCGAGATCCTCGGTACCGAGGCGCTAACGCGTTGGCAACATCCGACGCTGGGACTGCTGATGCCCGATTCGTTCATCGGGGTCGTCGAATCGATCAATCTGGCCGCCAAACTCGGCCGCCTGGTAATGCGGTTAGCCTGCCAGCAATTCGGGCTCTGGCGCTCACAGGGCGTAGGGCACGACACTGTGCTGCGCATCAACGTATCGCCCGTTCAGCTCGTCGCGGGCGGCATTGTCGACACAGTCGCGGCAACCCTCGACGAGTTCGGCCTGGACCCCAATGCGGTATGCCTAGAGATCACCGAAAGCGTCGTCGTACAGGATATCGACGCCACCCGTAAAACACTTTTCGGATTGAAGGACATCGGGGTACACATCGCCATCGACGACTTCGGCACCGGCTACAGCGTGCTGACGTATCTGAAGTCTCTCCCAGTCGACACACTCAAGATCGACAAAGGGTTTGTCATCGGTCTCGATACCAACCCGGGTGATCTGGCAATCGTGCGGTCGATTGTGGCGTTAGCGGACGCCTTCAAGCTCGACGTCGTCGCCGAAGGCGTCGAAACCGTAGCCGCGGAAAAGACACTGCTCGACCTGGGTTGCTATCGGGCCCAAGGCTTTCTGCTGTCCCGCCCGCTGGACAGCCCAGCCATGGAGTCGCTGCTCCGCGCCAAACGCGACCAGTGACGACGCCGACGGCTCAAACCCGCCGGCGTTCTCTCATGCGGCTCACCCGGTGCCCGGAACCGAGCCGGTGCATCTGCGGGTCCCCGGGGTGCGCTCGGCCTCGGACCGAAGTTACAGCGACCCGGTCCCGCGCTGAAATAGGTAGTACCGCGTCGGTGTCTTGTCGTCGAGCGCCCGCTCATCCCCGGCGGACAACAGCGTCCAGCCGGACGCGAACCGGCGACTGGTCTCGGCATGGGAGATGCCCGGCACGCCGAACCTCCCGCCGGGAGGGAACGCGACAATCACCAGTCGCGCTCCCGGTGCCGCCACGGCGCCGACTTCCCGCACGTAGGCCTCGCGGTCACCGCCGCTCATGTTATGAAGGCAACCGTTGTCGACGATCAACTCGAAGTCCGTACCGATCCCGGCCCGACTCAACTGCGTGACATCGGCACGGACAAAGTCGACCGAAACTTCAGCGGCGTCAGCCTTGCAGCGAGCCTTCTCAAGCGGCTTCTCGACATAGTCAACTCCTGTGACCTTCCAGCCATGTTGCGCCAGGTAGATCGCGCAGTCTCCGGTACCGCATCCGAGATCGAGCGCAGTTCCCGGGGTCAGCGCGGGCGTGACGTCGGTTCCCTCGACCAAATCTCGCAGACTCTGCCCGATCGGATGGCCCTCCCAGGGCGTGAAGCCGACTCGGTAGAACAACCGAAAGCGGGCGTGTCGAGAAGCCACAGCCGCCATCATGGCACCTTCCTCGTCGCGGCGCGCGCTCCGCCGCGTCGAAAAGCCCACCGCTTACCCCAGGCGCCCCTGACCTCGCCATAACCGGCTCGTCACCGACAATGGAGCGCGAGCGTAACGCCACGGTGAAAATCGGAGCCGAAAGTCGCCGTGCCGTTACGCCCGCAAGCGGGAGAGGCCCCCAGCTAGCTAACGCGCGGCTGGTAAGTCACAGGTCTAAGACGACGGCCTCAGTTGGTTGCGCGCAGCAGATGAGGACGTTTCCCTGCGCGGGGGCTTCCAGCGGGAGCGGGTCGTACTCCACCTTGCCGGCGAGCAGTGCCGTCTCGCAGTTGTGGCAGACACCGGTACGGCATGACCATCGAGTCGGGACATCGCACGCTTCCGCGAACTCCAGCAGGCTGGTGTAGCCAGGCCCCCACGGTGCGGAAATGTCGCTGCGCACAAACTGAACCTCGGGACCGGGCCCGGGCGGCTGCACTGGAATGTGCGGTGCCACCGCGGCCCGGGCGATGCCTGGGGTGAGCGCTGCGACGACTCCGAAGTTCTCCATATGGATGTGTGCAGCTTCGAGGCCGCACTCGTTGAGCCCGGCGCTCAGTTCACCCATGAAGGCGGCCGGGCCACAGAGATAAGCGTTGGCGTCCGGCCCCAGGCCGAGTGGCCGGATCGCGTCGATCGACAGCCTTCCCCGCTCGCTGTAGTCGACGCCCAACCGATCCACGGGCCTCGGCTGGGAGTAATACACCCGGCATTGACTGTGCGGCAATCGGTTAAGCAGCGCGCTGGTTTCCCGCGCGAACGGATGCTCGTCGCCGTTGCGCGCCCCATGCAACCACCAGACCCGACGGTCCGACTTCGCCGACGCGAGCCAATGCAACATCGAGAGCACCGGTGTGATTCCGACACCGGCGGACAACAGGATGACCGGAGCGTCACTTTCGGTGAGGAAGAACGTCCCCCGCGGTGCCGCGACGTCGATCAGATCGCCCACCTTCACCCGAGAGTGAACGTATCCGCTTGCCGTGCCGTGTGATTCGCGTTTCACGCTGATCCGGTAGTGGTCGGAGCCGGGCCGATTGGACAGGGAGTAGTTACGCATGAGCGCGCCTCGGTCGCGGCCCGCCGGCAGCCGTAGCGTTACCGATTGTCCCGGAAGCCATTCCGGCAGGTTGTTCCCTTCCGGGTCGGCGAGGGACAGCGAACGCACATGAAGACTTTCGTCGTGGATAGCAGTCACCTTCAGCGGGCGAAATCCGGTCCATGCGGGCGGTGGACTGCCGGCCGCCGCCGTCAGCCCGACGTTGCCCGTCGGCGCCGACGTGCCGTCCGCTTGCTCGGCCAGGCTCTGCAACGACACCTTCCAGCCGTTGCTGAGCGCGGGAATGCGCAGGGCCCGTTCAAGTGCGGCACGCGAGTGCCCGGGTAGATAGAGCAGCGCGTCGATCTCGGCAACGGTCACCCGTTCCGGGCCGGACGCGATTTTGACGATTTCCTGGCCGGCCTCGACTTCGCCCTCGGTGATGACCCTGAAGTAGAAGCCCGGCCGCCGGTGTGACACGAGGAGCGCCGCCATCCGGGGTTCGCCGATGCGGATGCCGGCGCGATAACACGTGACCCGCGGCTGGGTGACCTCGAAGACCGCCTCGCCTATTCGGTACCGGTCGCCGATACACACTTCGTCGTCGGGTAGACCGTCGACGGTGAAATTCTCACCGAGACAACCGTGCGAGAGGTCGTCGCGACCAAATTCCTTGGCCCAGTGCCGGTAGGAGGCGAGTTGGTACACCAGCACCGCCCGGTTTTCTCCCCCATGGCCCCCGAGGTCTCCCTGCCCGTCCCCATCGACGTTCAGTGTGCGGACCATGCGAGGCCCGGCAACGGGCTCTTTGTACGCGCCGGTATACACCGTGCGGTTGTTCCAGGCGATGTCGCGGGGTCGCCCCACATTCACCGAAACCAACGTCGCCATCGTGGTCACCCACCGGGGCATAGCTGCGCGCGAAGCTTCTCATTCTCGGCCCGCAGCGCCGAAAGCTGTTCACGCAGAGGGGCTAGAACGAGCTCCATCTCGGCCGCGGTGAATCGGGGGATGATGTGTTGCTGGCAATTCCAGTCGAACGCCTCGACCTCGACGACCACCGCGCGTTCTACAACGGCGTCGTAGTTTGTTTCCGCAAGGTCCGCGATCAAAGCAGGATCGTCGTCTGCGGTGACGATGCGGGCGCGACCATAGATTTTGAGTCGCCGCTTTTGAGCGAAATCCAATGCGATGATCGCGACCCGGTTGTCACCGGCCAGGTTGCCCATGCTGATGTATTGCAGATTGCCCCTGAAATCCGCCCAGCCGATGGTGTGGTCGTCGATGACGCGAATGAAGCCGGGCGGGCCGCCCCGAAACTGAACGTATGGCCAACCGGTCGCGCTGACTGTGGCCAAGAAGAAGCCGTCCCGTTCCTTCAGGTACTGCTTCTCGTCATCGGTCAGCGCGTCGGTGCCCGGAACTGCTTCGGCCCGAGCACGTTTGCGATCGTAGAAGGCTTGGCTGCCGTGTCTGAGCTGCGCGGCGCGGACATCGTCGGTGAACGCGACCAGGCCGTAATGGTTGCTCACCGCCCGGCCGCCTGCAACGCATCGTCGGTGTCGACAGCGATGAAAGGCATCATCGCCTCCTTATCGGCCGTGCCGCGCTGGGATATTCCAGCAGAACACGTCGGTCACCTCAATGCATTCCCGACGAAGCGCATCGCGAGCTGGGGCCCCTCCTGGCGCGGCGGCGTTTATGACATCGGGGCCGTCGCCGTTGAACTGAAAAGCGTCCACGGCCGTGAACCCTTACAGTGGAGCCGGCCCCGGACCAGGAGGCGACCGGGACCGGCCCACCCGACGCTGCCGGGAGAAACCCGCAGGAGGTGACGGCATGGCCGACGATGATGCCGGCGAAGCCTTCGGGGTACAAGCTTCGTGCCTCGGAGCGCAAGTGAACCCTGCGTCCGAGTTTGCCCAAGCGAGCTACTTCGTGGAAATCATGCGGACCGAGCTTGTCGAGGTGCGGAAAGTTGCCAAAGAAGCCCGACGACGTTGGTCAGCTCACCGAGTGAACGACGATACCGAGATACCCGAGCACGTAGTTCGGCTAAAGAGGCGCGTGCGGGAGGCCAACCGTGTCGTCAAAGCACTTGAGAAGCGGTTCCCAGGCATTTGATCGCGTGCGTTGGTTGTGCGACGAAGCGCAAAAGCCTGCGCCCGGAAAGCAAGCGCACAGCAACCCAGAATGGTGCCCCGCAATGACGAACCAGCTCGCCCCTAGCCCGCATCTGACTAGTTGTTCGGGCCTTCCCTGCTCTCGCTCGGGGCGGCTCGGCTCACCCGACGGGAAAGCGAATACCGGTTAACCGGAGCCGGGTAATGGGCGTCAGCCCCAAGGACACCGCGTCGCAGCAGCGCAACCCTGAAAGGGTCAGTACAGACCACAGAGGAAGCGCCGATTATGCGATTCGGATATAAGCAGATCATCCCGGCTCTGGCGGCAGGCGCTGCGACGGTGGCCATCGCGGCCGCACCAACGGCCATGGCTGAACCCGCAGCGGTTCAGCAGCCACCCACCATCACGCCAGTGGCGGTGGATGTCGGCTGGAACGGTGGTGGTGGGCACGGCGGCGGCTGGCACGGCGGGTGGCGGCACCCGTGGGGGCCCTGGGGCTGGTGACTCCTTCGGCCGGCAGACGACGACGTGAACGCGCCGAGCTAATAGCAGCGACAGTCCGTCTGGCACCGATCGAGTGCCGCCATCGAGCCGCTGTGCTGCGCAAGGAAGCGGAACGCTTGCGTATGCGAGGCTGGCGCCTGACTGCGAAAGTCCTGGTCAGCGCCACTCTGGCTCTCGTTGCCGTAGGGCTGGCGGCACAGGCCAGCGCTGCCGCAAACCCTGTACAGAAACAACCCACCGTCCAGGGCGTGCAGAAGGACCATCCACAGGTGACCACCGACCAAGCGGCTCATTTGCTGTTGCTGCGCATCAGAACCTGTGCCCGGTGCCTGGTGCGCATCACTGATGGCTTACGGCACCGGCTGATAATCGCAATATGCAGGCCGGGAAGCCCAAGTGATCGGGCATCCCCTGCTCTCCACAGCGGCGGCCCGTGACCGCTTCAATACGGTCGATTGGGGAGACTCGCGCCGGGCGGCCGCGCGTGAGTGGTACTTGACCTCGTCCGGCCTCGGGCACGGCTTCTTACCCCGTGTCATTTCATCACTTTCTGGCAGTGCATGCACCGCAGGACCACCCGGGGACCGGTGCGGTCGACGACGTAAACGTGCTTGCACACGCCTGGTTTCGGGTCCATCGGTGCGCGCTCACCCACGCCTCTCGTCGTAGATGTCGTCGAGGATGTCGAGCCAGTTGGCGATGGCCTTGTCCCAGTCGATGGCAGGCGGCTCGCGATCGCGGGGGCGTTGGTTCGCTTCCACGCTGTTGGCCATTGCCGTGGCCCGCTTGGCCGCCGCCCTGGTGGACCGGCCCTGCGGCGCCTTGCGAGGTCCCCCCTGATCCACTCGCGTTTGCTCGCGCTGGGCGGCGTAGAACTTGGCCACCTCGGGGTGCTGCTTGAGCAACGCCCGCCGCTGGCGTTCGGTCGTGCCGCCCCAGACACCGAACTCCATCTGGTTGCCGAGCGCGTAGGCGAGGCACGCGGCGAGGACGGGACAGTGCCGGCAAAAAGCCGCCGCTTTCCTCTGTGCCGCTCCGTGAACGAAGAATTTGTCGGGATCGGTGGAGCGACACCGCGCCTGCGACACCCATGCGATGCGGGCTTCGGCCACCCCGCCGATGTAGGCGATGGTTGTATCCATGTCGGATACCGCTGGTCCTAAGCGAGGCAGAGTTTGTCAGTCGACCGCGTGAAGCGTTGGCGGTGTCGGCCGCGGCGTCTCCGGTGCGGGCCGCAGCCCGTCAGCATGCGCGGACCACAGCAGGGCACGCCCGAGGTTCAACGCCGAGCTGGCGCTCAACGCGCAACGCTGCGCGCCGCACGGCGTACTCACCTCGATGAAATACACGGCCACCCCCGGCCCTACTTGCTCCTTGTAAACGCTGAACTTCCTGCCAGTACCGTCTTTGGCCGAATAGATCTCCAAACTCCTGCCGTCCCTTGTCTAGCCGTGATTCCCCACACCCTGGCAATGACTATCCCGCCGCGGTTCAGCGGTGTCTGTCCGCCGACCAGTCGGTAAGCGGGATGAATCGCGCGTCCCCCCATCGGGGGAACGGCGGCAACCGCTATGGGACTGTGGTTGACGGCTGCGATGACCGCCCTGTGTTGGTGGGCGCGGACGGTATCGAACCGCCGACCGCTGGTGTGTAAAACCAGAGCTCTACCACTGAGCTACGCGCCCATGCCCGCCGCAGGCTACACGCTCGGGGCCAAGCACCCAACATTCAAGCCTTCTCAGGCCCGTAAAGCCGCCAGCGCGTCGGTCCACAGCCGCTGGTCGCGGGCTTCACCGGGCTGCATCATCTCGGCGAACCGGATGATCCCGGACCGATCGACGACGAAGGTGCCGCGATTGGAGTAACCGGCGTCGGAGTTGAACACGCCGTAGGCCTGGCTCACCTGGCCGTGCGGCCAGAAATCCGACAGCACCGGGAACGTGAACCCGCTCTCGAGGGCCCAGATCTTGTGCGTGGGCGGTGGCCCCACCGAGATCGCCAATGCCACGCTGTCGTCGTTTTCGAATTCAGGCAGGTGGTCACGCAACAGATCCAGCTCACCCTGGCAGATCCCGGTGAAGGCCAGCGGGAAGAACACCAGCAGGACGTTCTTGTCACCCCGATAAAAACTCAGGGTGACGGGCTGCTGATTCTGGTCGCGCAAAGTGAAGTCGGGGGCGGAGGTACCGACGGGCAGCATCAACGCTTCCCGGTCCGCGACTTCGGCTGTACCAGCCGGCTGGCGCTCCAGTCGCCGAGGTTCACCGACGAGGTTGGCATCAGGCCGGCGGTGGGAGCGGCCTCGGCGATCTCGGCGGGCAGCACGTGACCGGGCTTGCCGGTCTTGGGCGTCAACACCCAGATCACGCCGTCTTCGGCCAGCGGGCCGATCGCGTCCATCAAGGTGTCCACCAGGTCGCCGTCCCCGTCGCGCCACCACAGCAGCACGACGTCGATCACCTCGTCGCTGTCCTCGTCGAGCAAGTCGCTGCCGCACGCTTCCTCGACCGCGGCACGGATGTCGTCGTCGGTGTCCTCGTCCCAGCCCCATTCCTGGACGACTTGGTCTCGTTGGATGCCCAGTTTGCGAGCGTAGCTCGGGGCGTCATCCGCCGCGACCACCGTGGAGCCTCCTTGCATCTGTCCGCAAGCTATTTGCGCGCCGTGCGATGGGGATTATCGTCGCACAGCCAGAACGCGGTCCATAGCCGTGCCTGTTCGGGCGCCTCAGAAGGACCCCAGGCAAAGTTTTAGCGCCTTCGTCTTGGTGTCGTTGAGCTGGTCGACCCGCCTGTTGAACTCCGCTATCCCCGCGTGTGTGCCGATGGCGTTGGCCACCCCGCGCGCCGCGTCGACATAGGCATTGAACGCGTCCCGCAGCTCCTGCGACAGCGCGTCGCTGAAGCTGTTGGACACCGTGGTGGCGCTGTCGTTGAGCGCGCCGATCGCCGGACCCTCGGTCGGGCCGGTGTTGTGGCCCGCATTGAACGCCGAGACGTAGTTGTTCACCTTGTCGATCGCGTCCTTGCTGGAGGTAGCCAGTGTGTCACAGGAGGTGCGCACTGCCCTGGTCGTCAGCGATTGCTGCCGCTGTGACTCCCGGACGCGCGACGTGGCCGACGAGGCCGACACCGACGCGGACATCGATTGCCGGTAGGCCGGGGCGACGTTGGTATCGGGCGTGGCCTTGCCGTTGGTGACGGTTGTACACCCCACCATTCCCATGACCACCGCCGCGACACAGCCGAGCACCAGCGCACCTCGCCTGGGGATCTCCCCCGTATGCGTGCGAGGGACGGCACGCCATCCGATGAGCACGGTTGCTGACGTTACCGCGTTCCGAATCCGGCCGCGGCTACCCGCCCGCAACGTCGGTGCGGCACGATAGGAAGAGACAACGTAAGCCGTTACCCCGCCGACAACAGGAGCGGAAGTTGACCACCGAGTTCGCGCGCCACGATCTGGCCAAAACCCCAAGCAGCGCAAGCGAACCCGACCGCGTTCGGGTGATCCGCGAAGGCGTGGCCTCTTATCTGCCCGACATCGACCCCGATGAGACGTCGGAGTGGCTCGAGTCGTTCGACGAAATGCTGGAACGCTCGGGGCCGAGGCGGGCGCGCGACCTGATGCTGCGCCTGCTGGAACGGGCCGGCGAAAAGCGGGTGGCCGTTCCGGCGCTGACGTCGACCGACTATGTCAACACCATCCACACCGAGATGGAGCCGTGGTTTCCCGGCGACGAGGACGTCGAACGTCGCTACCGGGCCTTTATCAGATGGAACGCCGCCATCATGGTGCACCGCGCCCAGCGCCCGGGAATCGGCGTGGGCGGCCACATTTCGACCTACGCCTCGTCCGCGGCGCTCTACGAAGTCGGGTTCAACCACTTCTTCCGCGGCAAGTCGCATCCCGGCGGTGGGGACCAGGTCTTCATTCAGGGCCACGCCTCGCCGGGCATTTACGCGCGCGCGTTCCTCGAAGGCCGGCTCAGCGCAGACCAGCTCGACGGCTTCCGCCAGGAGCACAGCCACGCCGGCGGCGGGTTGCCGTCGTACCCGCACCCGCGGCTGATGCCCGACTTCTGGGAGTTCCCCACCGTGTCGATGGGCCTGGGCCCGCTCAACGCCATCTATCAGGCCCGGTTCAACCACTACCTGCACGACCGCGGCATCAGGAACACGTCCGACCAACACGTGTGGTGCTTCCTGGGCGACGGTGAGATGGACGAGCCGGAGAGCCGCGGACTGGCGCATGTCGGGGCGCTCGAGGGTCTGGACAACCTAACCTTCGTGGTCAACTGCAACCTGCAGCGCCTCGACGGGCCGGTACGCGGCAACGGCAAGATCATCCAGGAACTGGAGTCCTTCTTCCGGGGTGCGGGCTGGAACGTCATCAAGGTGGTGTGGGGCCGCGAGTGGGACGCCTTGCTGCACGCCGACAAAGACGGCGCGCTGGTCAACCTGATGAACACCACGCCCGACGGCGACTATCAGACCTACAAGGCCAACGACGGGGCCTACGTGCGCGACCACTTCTTCGGTCGCGATCCGCGCACCAAGGCGCTCGTCGAGCACATGACCGATTCCGAGATCTGGAACCTCAAGCGCGGTGGGCACGACTACCGCAAGGTCTACGCCGCGTACCGCGCCGCCGTCGACCACAAGGGACAGCCGACGGTGATCCTGGCCAAGACCATCAAGGGCTACTCGCTGGGCGCGCACTTCCAGGGCCGCAACGCCACCCACCAGATGAAAAAGCTTGCCCTGGAAGACCTTAAGTACTTCCGGGACTCCATGCGGATCCCGATCAGCGACGCGCAGCTGGAGGAGGATCCCTACCTCCCGCCCTACTACCACCCCGGCCCGGACGCCCCCGAGATCCGCTATCTGCTCGACCGGCGCCGGACGCTGGGGGGCTTCGTCCCCGAACGCCGGACTAAGACGAAGGCGCTGGCGCTTCCCGGCCGCGACACCTACGCCGCACTGAAGAAGGGATCGGGGCAGCAGGAGGTCGCCACCACCATGGCGACCGTGCGAACCTTCAAGGAAGTGTTGCGGCACAAGGAGGTTGGCCCGCGGATCGTGCCGATCATTCCCGACGAGGCGCGCACGTTCGGGATGGACTCGTGGTTCCCGTCGTTGAAGATCTACAACCGCCTCGGCCAGCTGTACACCGCCGTCGACGCCGACCTGATGCTGGCCTACAAGGAAAGCGAAGTCGGCCAGATCCTGCACGAGGGCATCAACGAAGCCGGGTCGGTGGGCTCGTTCATCGCGGCCGGCACCTCGTATGCGACGCACAACGAGCCGATGATCCCGATCTACATCTTCTATTCCATGTTCGGGTTCCAGCGCACCGGCGACGGCCTGTGGGCCGCCGCCGACCAGATGGCGCGCGGCTTCCTGCTCGGGGCGACCGCCGGGCGCACCACATTGACCGGCGAGGGCCTCCAACACGCCGACGGCCACTCGTTGCTGCTGGCGGCCACCAATCCGGCGGTGGTGTCCTACGACCCCGCCTTCGCCTTCGAGATCGCGTACATCGTGGAGAGCGGGCTGGCCCGCATGTTCGGGGACAACCCGGAGAACGTCTTCTTCTACATCACCGTCTACAACGAGCCGTACCCGCAGCCGCCGGAGCCGGACAACTTCGATCCCGAGGGCGTGCTGCGCGGCATCTACCGCTACCACACCGCCACCGAACAACGGGCGAACAAGGCGCAGATCCTGGCATCGGGGGTGGCCATGCCGTCAGCGCTGCGGGCGGCGGAAATGCTGGCCGCCGAGTGGGATGTCGCCGCCGACGTGTGGTCGGTGACCAGTTGGGGCGAATTGAACCGCGACGGCGTATGCGTCGAGCGGGCCAAGCTGCGCCACCCGGACCAGCCGGCCGGTACCCCCTATCTGAGCCGGGTCCTCGCGGATGCCAGCGGCCCGGTGATCGCCGTGTCGGACTGGATGCGCGCCGTGCCCGAGCAGATCCGGCCGTGGGTTCCGGGCACCTTCGTCACGCTGGGCACCGACGGGTTCGGCTTTTCCGACACCCGTCCCGCGGCGCGGCGCTATTTCAACACCGACGCCGAGTCCCAGGTGGTCGCAGTGCTCGAGGCGTTGGCGCGCGATGGCGAAATCGACCCGTCGGTGCCGGTCGCGGCCGCCCGCCAGTACCGCGTCGACGACGTGCTGGCCGCGCCGGAGCAGACGTCCGATCCCGGTCCCGGGGCGTAACAGCCTGATCCCACCCGCCGGCGTCGAACGTCAGCGCTCATAAGCCACCCTTAAGGTCTGGGCCGCGCGTTGGCGGAAAGTTCCAGAAATCTGACGTAGGTTTTAGGGGTGAATGACAACGCCTTCGCTGGTCCGTTTGCGTCAGCCCGACCCAGGTCGCCGCTCGAGTTGCTGGATACGGTGCCCGAATCGCTGCTCCGGCGGTTGAAGCAGTACTCGGGGCGACTGGGCACCGAGGCCGTCTCGGCGATGCAGGAGCGATTGCCGTTCTTTGCCGACCTGGAAGCCTCTCAGCGGGCCAGCGTGGCGCTGGTGGTGCAGACGGCGGTGGTGAACTTCGTCGAGTGGATGCACGACCCACACAGCAACGTCAGCTACACCGCGCAGGCGTTCGAGCTGGTGCCCCAGGATTTGACTCGCCGCATCGCGCTGCGCCACAGCGTGGACATGGTGCGCGTCACCATGGAGTTCTTCGAGGAAGTCGTGCCGCTACTGGCTCGCTCCGAAGAGCAGCTGACCGCCCTCACGGTGGGCATCTTGAAGTACAGCCGCGACCTTGCGTTCAGCTTCGCCTCGGCCTACGCGGACGCCGCCGAAGCGCGGGGCAGCTGGGACAGCCGGATGGAGGCCAGCGTCGTCGACGCCGTCGTCCGCGGCGACACCGGCCCCGAGCTGCTGTCGCGTGCAGCCGCGCTCAACTGGGACACCACCGCGCCTGCGACCGTTGTGGTCGGGATCCCGGCGCCCAGCCGTGATGGCGCGAACGGCGAGGGCGGCAGCGAGCGAGCCAGTCAGATGGTCCGCGACACCGCCGCGCAGCACGGCCGGGCGGCGCTCACCGACGTGCACGGCACCTGGCTGGTCGCGATCGTGTCCGGCCAGTTGTCGCCGACCGATAAGTTCCTGGGCGATCTGCTAAATGCGTTCTCCGACGGCCCGGTGGTCATCGGGCCCACGGCGCCCATGCTGACCGCGGCGTACCACAGCGCCAGCGAGGCGATATCCGGGATGAACGCCGTCGCGGGCTGGCGCGGCGCGCCACGGCCCGTGCCGGCACGAGAACTCCTGCCCGAACGCGCCCTGATGGGAGACGCGTCAGCGATCGTGGCGCTGCACACCGACGTGATGGGGCCGCTGGCCGACGCGGGGCCCACACTGATCGAGACGCTCGACGCGTACTTAGACTGTGGCGGCGCGATTGAAGCTTGTGCCAGAAAGTTGTTCGTTCATCCAAACACGGTGCGCTACCGGCTCAAGCGCATCACCGACTTCACCGGACGTGATCCCACTCAGCCACGCGATGCATATGTGCTGCGTGTGGCCTCGACGGTCGGCCAGCTCAACTACCCCGCGCAACCGTCCAGCGTTGCCAATAACTCCGTGGCGCCCGTCCCTCTGCCGGTCAGGGGCGGTGTCGCAGGCCCATCCGAACAATAGTGATCCAGGCAACAGATCGCGGCGCGGTATCAAAAATGTAGCTTACGGAGCGGTTTTGTAAGGTGTATACAAAAACCTAAGACGAGGTTCATAATCTGTTACACCCGCCAAAACCGTTTCCACAGTGTTCTCTTAGACACGTGATTGCATTGCTTGCGCCCGGACAGGGTTCGCAGACCGAGGGGATGCTGTCGCCGTGGCTGGAGCTGCCAGGCGCCGCCGACCAGCTGACCCTGTGGTCGAAGGCCAGCGGCCTGGACCTTGTGCGGCTGGGGACCACCGCGTCCACCGAGGAGATCACCGACACCGCGGTGACGCAGCCCCTGGTCGTCGCAACCACGCTGCTGGCCCACCAGGAACTGTCCAGGCGCGGCCTGCTCACGGATGAAGAATTGATCGTGGCGGGTCACTCCGTCGGAGAAATCGCGGCCTACGCGATCGCCGGCGTGCTGGCCGCCGATGACGCCGTCGCGCTGGCCGCCACCCGCGGCGCCGAAATGGCCAAGGCCTGCGCCATCGAGCCCACCGGCATGTCCGCGGTGCTCGGCGGCGACGAGGCCGAGGTGCTGAGCCGCCTCGAACAGCTCGACCTGTTCCCTGCGAACCGCAATGGCGCCGGACAGATCGTCGCCGCGGGCTCACTGACCGCGTTGGAGAAGCTCGCCGAAGACCCGCCGGCCAAGGCCCGGGTGCGCGCCCTCGGCGTGGCCGGAGCGTTCCACACCAAGTACATGGCCCCGGCCCTGGACGGTTACGCCGCAGCGGCGGCCGCCGTCGTGACCGCCGAGCCCACCGCCACGCTGCTGTCCAACCGCGACGGAAAGCCCGTCGCCTCCGCGGCGGCCGCGATGGACACACTCGTCGCTCAGCTGACCCAGCCGGTGCGCTGGGACCTGTGCACCGAGACGCTGCGTGAGCACAATGTCACGGCGATCGTGGAGTTCCCGCCCGCGGGCACTCTCACCGGTATCGCCAAGCGCGAACTTCGGGGGGTTACGGCCCGCGCCGTCAAGGCACCCGCAGATCTGGACGAGCTGGCAAACCTCTAAACCGCCGGCTTCCGCCAGAACAATAACAACTGCAAACGTCAATCCGATTTGCACACAACACATTACGAAGGGAACAGGCTGTGGCCGTCACTCAGGAAGAAATCATTGCCGGTATCGCCGAGATCATCGAAGAGGTGACCGGTATCGAGCCCTCCGAGGTCACCCCGGAGAAGTCGTTCGTCGACGACCTGGACATCGATTCGCTGTCGATGGTCGAGATCGCGGTGCAGACCGAGGACAAGTACGGCGTCAAGATCCCCGACGAGGACCTCGCCGGCCTGCGCACCGTCGGTGACGTCGTCGCCTACATCCAGAAGCTCGAGGAAGAGAACCCCGAGGCCGCCGAGGCGCTGCGCGCCAAGCTGGAGACGGATAACCCCGAGGCCGTTGCCAACGTCAAGGCGAGGATGGAAGCGGACAGCAAGTGACCAAGCCTTCCACTGCTAATGGCGGTTACCCCAGCGTTGTGGTAACCGCCGTCACGGCGACGACATCGATCGCGCCGGACATCGAGAGCACGTGGAAGGGCTTGTTGGCCGGCGAAAGCGGCATCCACGTCCTCGAAGACGAATTCATCACCAAGTGGGACCTGCCCGTCAAGATCGGTGGACACCTCAAGGAGCCCGTCGACAACCACATGGGCAGGCTCGACCTGCGTCGCATGTCCTACGTCCAGCGGATGAGCAAGCTGCTCAGCGGTCAGCTATGGGAAACCGCGGGCAGCCCGGAGGTCGATCCGGACCGCTTCACGGTTGTTGTCGGCACCGGTCTGGGCGGCGCCGAGCGGGTCATCGAAAGCTACGACCTGATGAACGAGGGCGGCCCCCGCAAGGTGTCGCCGCTCGCCGTTCAGATGATCATGCCCAACGGCGCCGCGGCGGTGGTGGGTCTGCAACTCGGGGCCCGCGCCGGGGTGATGACCCCGGTGTCCGCCTGCTCGTCGGGCTCGGAGGCCATCGCCCACGCGTGGCGCCAGATCGTCATGGGCGACGCCGACGTCGCCGTCTGCGGCGGCGTCGAGGGCCCCATCGAGGCGCTGCCCATCGCGGCGTTCTCGATGATGCGCGCCATGTCGACCCGCAACGACGAGCCCGAGCGTGCCTCGCGCCCGTTCGACAAGGACCGCGACGGCTTCGTGTTCGGCGAGGCCGGGGCGCTCATGCTCATCGAGACCGAGGAGCACGCGAAGGCCCGCGGCGCCAAGCCGCTGGCCCGGCTGATGGGTGCCGGCATCACCTCGGACGCCTTCCACATGGTGGCGCCCGCGGCGGACGGCGTGCGTGCCGGTCGGGCGATGACGCGGTCGCTCGAGCTGGCGGGCTTGTCCGCCAAGGACATTGACCACGTGAACGCGCACGGGACGGCTACGCCGATCGGTGACAGCGCGGAGGCCAATGCAATTCGGGTTGCCGGCTGCGAGCAGGCCGCGGTGTACGGGCCGAAGTCGGCGCTGGGCCACTCCATCGGCGCGGTCGGCGCGCTGGAATCCGTTTTGACGGTGCTAACCCTTCGGGACGGCGTCATACCGCCGACGTTGAACTACGAGACCCCGGATCCCGAGATCGACCTTGATGTTGTCGCGGGCGAACCTCGCTACGGCGAGTTCCGTTACGCGGTCAACAACTCGTTCGGGTTCGGCGGCCACAATGTTGCGCTCGCCTTCGGGCGTTACTGAGCACGGAAGGAACGTTCGCTAAAGCCATGACAGAGCTGGTTACCGGGAAAACGCTCCCGAATGTGGTCGTCACCGGCGTTGCCATGACGACCGCACTGGCCACTGACGCCGAGAACACCTGGAAGTTGTTGCTCGACGGGCAAAGTGGGATCCGTAAGCTCGACGACCCTTTCGTCGAGGAGTTCGACCTGCCGGTCCGCATCGGCGGGCACTTGTTGGAGGAATTCGACAGCCAGCTCACCCGGATCGAGCTGCGCCGGACGGGTTACCTGCAACGGATGTCCACCATTTTGAGCCGGCGGGTCTGGGAGAACGCCGGCTCCCCGGAGGTCGACTCCAACCGGTTGATGGTCTCCATCGGCACCGGGTTGGGCTCGTCGGAAGAGATGGTCTTCAGCTACGACGACTTGCGCGCTCGTGGGATGGCGGCGGTTTCCCCGCTCGGGGTGCAGAAGTACATGCCCAACGGCGCGGCCGCGGCGGTGGGGCTGGAACGGCACGCGAGGGCCGGGGTGCTCACTCCCGTGTCGGCGTGCGCGTCCGGTTCCGAGGGCATCGCCCAGGCGTGGCGCAACATCGTCTTCGGGGAGGCCGATATCGCCATCTGCGGTGGCGTCGAGACCAGAATCGAAGCGGTGCCTATCGCGGCGTTCGCCAAGATGCGCATCGTGATGTCCACCAAGAACGATGATCCCGTCGGTGCGTGCCGCCCGTTCGACAGGGACCGCAGTGGATTTGTGTTCGGCGAGGCCGGCGCCCTGATGGTGATCGAGACCGAGGAGCATGCCGAGGCTCGCGGGGCCAACATCCTGGCCCGGATCATGGGGGCCAGCATCACCTCGGACGGCTTCCACATGGTGGCGCCGGACCCCAACGGGGAACGCGCGGGGCATGCGATGAGCCGGGCGATTCAGCTTGCGGGCCTGACCCCGGGCGACATCGGCCACGTCAACGCACATGCCACCGGCACCTCGGTGGGCGACGTGGCCGAGGGCCAGGCCATCAACAACGCGCTGGGCCCACACGGCGGAAACGCGGCCGTGTACGCGCCCAAGGCCGCGCTGGGCCACTCGGTGGGCGCGGTCGGCGCGGTGGAGTCGATCCTGACGGTGCTCGCGTTGCGGGATCAGGTGGTTCCACCGACACTGAACCTGGAAAACCTCGATCCAGAGATCGATTTGGACGTGGTGGCGGGCAAGCCGCGGCCGGGCGACTACAAGTACGCGATCAACAACTCGTTCGGATTCGGCGGCCACAACGTGGCAATCGCCTTCGGGCGGTACTGACCCCGCATTACAGCCCGAGCACCCTCGGAACAGGAGATTGGCGATGACGATCATGGCCCCCGCGTCGGTTGGCGAGTCGCTCGACCCCCGGGACCCGTTGCTGCGTCTGAGCAATTTCTTCGACGACGGCACCGTGGAGCTCCTGCACGAGCGCGACCGGTCGGGCGTGCTTGCCGCCGCGGGGACCGTGAACGGTCTGCGCACCGTCGCGTTCTGCACGGACGGCACCGTGATGGGCGGGGCCATGGGCATCGAGGGCTGCACGCACATCGTCAACGCCTATGACACCGCCATCGAGGAGCAGAGCCCGATCGTGGGCATCTGGCACTCGGGTGGCGCCCGGCTGGCCGAGGGCGTCCGGGCCCTGCACGCAGTCGGCTTGGTGTTCGAGGCCATGATCCGGGCGTCCGGCTACATTCCGCAGGTCTCGGTGGTCGTCGGTTTCGCCGCCGGCGGCGCCGCCTACGGGCCGGCGCTGACCGACGTGGTCGTGATGGCGCCGGAGAGCCGCGTGTTCGTCACCGGGCCCGACGTGGTGCGCAGCGTTACCGGCGAGGACGTCGACATGGCCTCGCTCGGTGGCCCGGAGACTCACCACAAGAAGTCCGGGGTGTGCCACATCGTCGCCGACGACGAACTCGACGCCTACGAGCGCGGCCGCCGGTTGGTCGGATTGTTCTGCCAACAAGGGCATTTCGATCGCGGCAAGGCGGAGGCCGGTGAGACCGACATCCACGCGTTGCTGCCCGAATCAGCCCGGCGCGCCTACGACGTGCGTCCGATCGTGACCGCGATCCTCGATGACGACACGCCGTTCGACGAGTTCCAAGGCCATTGGGCGCCGTCCATGGTGGTCGGGCTGGGCCGGCTGTCCGGCCGGACGGTCGGCGTGCTGGCCAACAACCCGCTGCGGCTGGGCGGCTGTCTGAACTCCGAAAGCGCCGAGAAGGCAGCGCGTTTCGTGCGGCTGTGCGACGCGTTCGGTATTCCGCTGGTGGTCGTCGTCGATGTCCCCGGCTACCTGCCGGGTGTCGACCAGGAGTGGGGCGGCGTGGTCCGCCGTGGCGCCAAGCTGCTGCACGCGTTCGGCGAGGCCACTGTCCCGCGCGTCACGCTGGTGACCCGAAAGACCTACGGCGGGGCCTACATTGCGATGAACTCCCGCTCCCTCAACGCGACCAAGGTGTTCGCCTGGCCGGACGCCGAGGTTGCGGTGATGGGCGCCAAGGCCGCCGTCGGGATCCTGCACAAGAAGAAGCTGGCGGCAGCGCCCGACCACGAACGCGAGGCGCTGCACAACGAATTGGCCGCCGAGCACGAGCGGATTGCCGGTGGGGTGGACAGCGCCATCGAGATCGGTGTCGTCGACGAGAAGATCGACCCGTCGCACACCCGCGGCAAGCTCACCGAAGCGCTGGCCCAGGCGCCGGCGCGCCGTGGACGTCACAAGAACATCCCGCTGTAGTCCCGCTGTAGTCCCTTCGTCACACCGGCCACTCCAGCCTCGTCAGGCTTGTCATGGGGTGAATCGCGAACGCGCTATCACATGCGCTAGCGCTTTTTGCATTCGGTTATGCCTCCGCCGAGCCTAGCGGCGCAGGATCGCCGAAAGCGCTTGCCGTAGTTCCCTTTCCGGGTCCGCTGGGATCTCTTCGGCGCGCCAGCAGACGAAGTCGTCGGGGCGGACCAATAGCGCGCCTTCCGGCCCGAGCCCTGTAGCGGTCGCCCACTCATCCCCACAGATGCACTGCACGGTGATCGGGATGCCCAGCGCATCTGATGCCGAAGCCACTGCGCCGCGCCATCTCTCGTCCCCGGTGAGCACGGTGAACCCGGGACCCAGTAAGTCCAGCGTCGAAACACCTTCCCGCACCCACACATGCGGAATGCGGGTGCCGGGTTGAGCGCGCAACTCCTCCACCAGCTCGACGCCAGTCGGGTCCACCAGAGGGTCACCGGTTACAACGGCCGCTGAACGGTACCGATAACCGATGAGCAACGAGAACATCGAACACTCCTCGTCGGCGGGCAATTGCGGCCGGTCGTCGCCCACCGGGAGCACGGCAACCGTCGGCCCGGTGAGCGACTGGCGGGCGGCGAATCGTCCCACCGGGTGACGCTCGGCGTGGTAGGTATCCAGCAGTGCCGGATCGGCGGTCCCGTCCAAGACGGCAGCGAGCTTCCAGGCCAAATTGTGTGCGCTCTGGATCGCGGTGTTGGCTCCGCCGGCCTTGAACGGCGGCATTGTGTGCGCCGAATCGCCCACCAGAAATGCTCGCCCACAACGGAATTGGTCGGCCACCTGTTCGTAGGGCTGCCACGCCGCAACTTCGATGATTTCGGTGTCCATCGGCTCGCCAAATGCCTTGGTGAGCACCTCGCGGCACCGCTGCGGCGTGAACTGGTCCGCGGTTTCGCCCTTGCCGGGGAAATACATGGTGATGAACATCCCCAGCTCGCCTTGCACGACGAGAAAGATGCCGTCGACGTCGGCGTTCTTGATTTGCACGGCATCGCCGTCGGCCAAGTGCGAGACGAACTTCGTCCAGGGCGCGCGGAAGTAAATGAAGACAACATAGATCGGCAGCGCGCCGTACCCAGACGTGCTGACGCCCAACCAGTTTCGGATCGGGCTGTGCACACCGTCCGCGCCGACGAGGTAGTCGGCGCGCACGATCTCGGACTCCCCCGAGTCCCGGTCGCTCAGCACCGCGGTGACACCGGCGCCGTCCTGCTCAAGCGAGGAAAGTTCGGTCCCGTAACGCACCTCGCTGCCCCGTCGGCGTGTTTCGGCAAGCAGGATCGGTTCGAGCCTGCTCTGGGGGCAGTACTGCGCCGCGGGCTCCGGGCTGAGCTGGTCTAGGCCGGCGAATATCGCGTCGATGTCTATGGCCAATCGTTGCTCTGGGCTGTTGAGCGCGGGCTTGACCATCATGGCCGAGACATGGTCGGCGACCGCATGCACTTCGTCGCTGAGCCCAAGGCCGCGCAGGATTTCCAGGCTGCGGAAACTCAGATTGCGGGCCTTCGGATAGATGAAAACCTCGCGCCGCTTCTCGACCAGCAGCGAACGAACCCCGTGCTTTGCGAGCAACGCCGACGTGGCCAGTCCGCCGGCGCCGGCCCCGACGACCAGCACGGGCACTCGCAATGTGGAAGTCACATTTAAATGATAGCTGCTGTCACTTCTCGACGCTAGCGAGGAACTCCTCGGCCACCGGCACCACCCGCTCCCGGTCACGCTCCACCAGGCCGATCCGGGTCCGCCGATCCAGGATGTCGTCGGCATTTAGCGCGCACTCATGTGTCACCGCGTATTCGAACTCCGCCCGGGTCACGTCGATGCCCTCCGCGACGGGCTCGGTCGGGCGCTCGCACGTAGCGGTGGCGATGACGTTGGACGCCTCGGCGCCGTACCGCGCCACCAGCGACGCGGGCAACCCGGCGGCCGGCCGGCAAACCGGGCCGGGATTGCCCGGCGCCCCGATCAGCGGCAGGTTGCGGGTGCGGCAGTCGGCGGCGCGCAGGTGTCGCCGGCCGATGGCGAAGTCCAGGACATCCTCTGCCATGTAACGGTATTCGGTCAGCTTGCCACCGATCACGCTGATGACGCCGGACGTCGCTTCGAAGACGGCGTGCTCGCGCGACACATCGGCGGTGCGGCCTCCACCGGTGTCTATCAGCGGCCGCAGGCCCGCGTAGGCGCCGATAACGTCGGCGGTCCCAAGCGCGGCCCCCAGCGCGGTGTTCACCGTGTCCAACAGGAACGCGATCTCCCCGTCGGACGGTTCCGGCACGTCGGGAATCGGGCCAGGAGCCGCCTCGTCGGTCAGGCCAAGGTACACCCGGCCAAGTTGCTCGGGCATCGCGAACACGAAGCGGTTGAGCTCGCCGGGAATCGGAATGGTAAGGGCCGCAGTGGGATTGCCGAACACACCGGCATCAAACACGAGGTGGGTGCCGCGGCTGGGCCGTAGCCGCAACGAGCCGTCGACCTCGCCCGCCCACACCCCGGCCGCGTTGATGACCGCGCCGGCGCAAACGTCGAAGGACTGTCCCGTGCGCTGATCGGTCAACCGCACCGAGGTGCCGGTGGCCTCGGACGCCGCGACGTAGGTCAGGATCCGGGCGCCGTGTTGCGCCGCGGTGCGCGCCACCGCGGTGACCAGTCGCGCGTCATCGATCAACTGTCCGTCGTAGGCCAGAAAGCCACCGTCGAGGCCGTCGCGACGAACCGTCGGCGCCATCTCCACGACGCGCCGCGCCGGAACCCGGCGCGACCTGGGCAGGGTCGAGGCCGGCGTCCCGGCAAGCATCCGCAACGCGTCGCCGGCCAGGAATCCGGTGCGCACCAAAGCCCGCTTGCTGCGGCTCATCGACGGCAGCAACGGCACCAACTGCGGCATCGCGTGAACGAGGTGAGGGGCGTTGCGCGTCATCAGGATTCCGCGCTCGTCGGCGCTGCGCCGGGCAATGCCCACGTTGCCGGTTGCCAGGTAGCGCAGGCCGCCATGGACCAGTTTGGAACTCCAGCGGCTGGTGCCGAACGCGAGGTCGTGTTTTTCCACCAGTGCCACCCGCAGACCCCGCGACGCGGCGTCCAGGGCGATCCCGGCGCCGGTGATGCCGCCGCCGATGACCACGACATCCACCGGCTTCCCCTCAGCGAGTGCAGTCAGATCAGCGGCACGGCGCGCGGCATTCAGAGCGCTCACGACAGGTATCCATTCAGCGAGTAGGCGAGTTCGGCGGCGAGCGCGTCGGCATCGAGAATCGGCCGGACGATCCTTTCGGACTGAATGGTCGACTGGGCGATGAGCAACACCATGGTGGCCATCTGCAGCGGGTCGCCGGCGCGCACGCTGCCGTGGCGCTGGGCCACGCGGAGCCGCTCGGCCAGGGCGTCGATCAGCATCTGCTGGCTGGCCCCGAGCCGTTCGGTGATGTAGATGGGCGCCAGCTCCGAGTGCAGCACCGACATCACCAGCTCGTCACGACGCAGCAGGTCCGCCACCGTAACGATCTGTCGCACAAGCGATTCGCGGTCATCTCCGAGCAACGGCGCGTCGCGCATCACGCCAACGATGTGCCGGGTCAGCAGCGCCGCCACGATCGACTTGGTGTCCGGCCAGCGGCGGTACACGGTCGGCCGGCTGACACCCGCCCGTCGCGCGATCTCCGCCAGGGTCACCCGGTCCACCCCGAAATCGACCACACAGCTGGCCGCCGACGCCAGGATCCGGTCCCCGGTATCCAAAGGTGCGTTACTGATTGACAGCATGTGTAATACTGTAACGCATGACGCACGCCGAGGAACTCCTTCCGCCGATGAAATGGAACGCGTGGGGAGATCCCGCCGCGGCGAAGCCCCTTTCCGACGGGATCCGCTCGTTGCTCAAACAGGCCGTCGGCCTACAGGATTCGGATACGGCCGAACTCGACGCCGATCAGGTGCAGCTGCGCCCGTCGAGGCTGTCGGAGGCCGACCGGGAAGCGCTGGCCCGCATCGTCGGCGCCGAGTATTGCCGCACCGCCGACCGCGACCGGCTGCTGCACGCCGGCGGCAAGTCGACCTTCGACCTGCTGCGTCGCAAGGACTCCGGGGTCCAGGATGCACCCGACGCTGTGCTGCTGCCCGGCGGTCCCGACGGCGAAGACGCCGTCTTCGCGATCCTGCGCCACTGCTCCGAGCACCGCATCGCGGTGATCCCGTTCGGGGGCGGCACCAACGTGGTCGGTGGGCTCGATCCCACCCGCGGCGAGTTCGGCGCAGTGGTGTCGCTCGATCTGCGCCGCTTCGACCAGCTGATCTCGCTGGACGAGGTGTCCGGCCAGGCCGTTTTCGGGGCCGGCGTCACCGGGCCGGACGCCGAACGCCTGCTCGGCGAACACGGCCTTTCGCTCGGCCATTTCCCGCAGAGCTTCGAGTACGCGACGATCGGCGGCTTCGCCGCAACGCGGTCCTCGGGCCAGGATTCGGCGGGCTACGGCCGGTTCGACGACATGGTTCGCGGCCTGCGGATGGTCACTCCCGTGGGGACGATGGACGTGGGCCGCGCGCCGCAATCGGCCGCGGGCCCCGACCTGCGCCAACTCCTGCTGGGCTCGGAGGGAGCCTTCGGCGTCATCACCCGGGTGCAGCTGCGCGTGCACCGGGTCCCCGAGGCCGTCCGCTACGAGGCCTGGTCCTTCCCCGACTTTGAGACCGGGACCGCGGCCCTGCGCGCCGTCACCCAGAATGTCACCGGCCCCACCGTCATTCGGCTTTCCGACGAGGTCGAGACCGGGGTCAACCTCGCCACCACCGAGGCGATCGGCGAAAGCCAGATCACGGGCGGGTGCCTGGGCATCACGGTGTTCGAGGGCACCAAGGAACACGTCGAGAGCCGGCACGCCGAGACCAGCGCCCTGCTCGCGGCCCGGGGCGGCACTTCGCTGGGTGAAGGACCGGCGCAGGCCTGGGAGCGGGGCCGGTTCAGCGCGCCGTACCTGCGCGACTCGCTGCTGTCGGCGGGCGCGCTCTGCGAGACCCTCGAGACGGCCACCGACTGGTGCAACATTCCCGCGCTGAAAACCGCTGTCACCCAAGCGCTCACCGACACGCTGGCCGAGACGGGCACCCCTGCGCTGGTGATGTGCCACATCTCGCACGTCTACCCCACCGGCGCTTCGCTCTACTTCACGATCGTCGCCGGGCAGCGGGGCAACCCGATCCAGCAGTGGCAGGCCGCCAAGACGGCCGCGTCGGACGCGATCATTGTCAACGGCGGGACCATCACCCACCATCATTCGGTCGGCGCCGACCACCGGCCCTGGATGCGCGACGAGGTGGGCGAGCTGGGCGTGCAGGTGTTGCGCGCGGTCAAGGCGACGCTGGACCCGGCCGGAATCCTCAACCCCGGCAAGCTGATTCCGTGACCCAACGAAGCCGGCGCGAAATCGGCAAGGTGACCGCGCTGACCAATCCCGTTTCGGGACACGGCGCCGCGATACGCGCGGCGCAAGTCGCGATCGCCCGGCTGCACGAGCGGGGGGTGCAGGTCACCGAAATCATCGGCGACGACGCGCAAGACGCGCGCCACCTCGTCGGCGCTGAGCTCGAGAGAGGCACCGACGCGGTGATGGTCACCGGCGGTGACGGCGTCGTCTCCAACGCGCTGCAGGTGCTGGCGGGCACCGACGTTCCGCTGGGCATCATCCCGGCCGGCACCGGCAACGATCACGCTCGTGAATTCGGCATTCCCACAAAGGATCCCGAGGCCGCGGCGAACATCGTCGTCGACGGCTGGACGGAAACCATCGACCTGGGCCGAATCCGCGGCGGCGACGGCCGCAAAAAGTGGGCGAAGTGGTTCGGCACCGTGGCGGCCGCCGGATTCGACTCCCTGGTCACCGATCGCGCCAACCGGATGAGCTGGCCGCACGGGCGGTTGCGCTATTACATCGCGATGCTCGCCGAACTGTCGCAGCTGCGGCTCTTGCCGCTCCGGCTGGTGCTCGACGGCATCCGGGAGATCGACGAGGACATCACGCTCGCGGCCTTCGGCAACACCCGCAGCTACGGCGGCGGGCTGCTGATCTGTCCGAATGCCGATCCCACCGACGGACTGCTCGACATCACCATGGCGCATTCGGCATCCCGGACCAAGTTGGTCCGCCTGTTCCCCACCGTGATGAAAGGCACGCACGTGGACCTCGACGAGGTGACCACGGCGCGCGCCAAATCCATTCATGTCGAGTGCCCCGGCATCAACGTCTACGCCGACGGCGACTTCGCGTGCGCGCTGCCCGCCGAGATCTCCGCGGTTCCCGCAGCACTGCAGATCCTGCGCCCCTCCCAGCCATAGATTCGGGCCTCGCGTTGGGCGACCACTACACGCTTTTCGAATACAGCTAGCGCATGTGCTATCGCTTTGAAGAATCGCCTAACGGTCCGGAGACCCGCACCTAGCCGACGCCCCGGCTGAGCCAGGTCACCTCCCCGGCATCGCCGCCGTCGCGATAGACCTCGAGCGCCTCGTCCCACGCGGTTCCCAGCACCGAGTCCAGCTCGGCGGCCAGCATGTCGGCGTCCTGCGCCATCATCGCCCGCAGCCGCATCTCGCCGACCATGATGTCGCCGTTGGCGCTCATCGACCCGCTCCACAGGCCGAGCTGCGGGGTGTGGCTGAACCGCTGGCCGTCGACTCCCGGGCTGGGGTCCTCGGTGACCTCGAACCGCAGCACCGACCAAGAACGCAAGGCGTTGGCCAGCCTGGCGCCGGTGCCCACCGGCCCGACCCAGTTGGTCACCGCGCGCAGCTGCCCGGGCATCGCCGGCTGCGGTGTCCACACCAGGTTGGCCTTGGACTGCAGGGTCGACGACAACGCCCACTCGACATGTGGGCATACCGCCGCGGGCGAGGCGTGGACGTACACCACACCGCTCGTCACGTCGGCAAATTGATTCGACGCACGCATCTCCTGCTCCTTCGGTTCCACGAGGGACGTCTTCCCCAACGACCTGGTAGACCCGTGAAGCGGGATGCTTGTGAAAAATTGTGTGTCCTGCGTGTCTATTGTGCCTTGTGATACCCCTGTTGCGCTAGTGTGCGGTGCGATTTAGCTGTACTCCGATATCACGGCGTCGGAAATCGCTGGCCACGGCTCGAGGGCCCACTCGCCGAAATCGCGGTCGGTGAGGGCTACCAGCGCGAGCCCCGCGTCGGGATCTGCCCAGATAAACCCGCCCGCCTGGCCGAAATGGCCGTAGGTTCGCGCCGAGTTGCGCGCACCCGTCCAGTGCGGCGATTTCGCGTCCCTGATCTCGAAACCGAGGCCCCAATCGTTGGGCCGCTGCACGCCGTATCCGGGCAGCACCCCGTCCAGGCCGGGAAATTGCACGGTCGTGGCCTCGGCGTGCAGCTCCGCCGAGACCGTCGACGGGCGCAGCAGGTCGCCGGCGAAGGCCGCCAGATCGGCAACCGTCGACGTCGCGCCGAACCCGGCGGCCGGGGCGCCGCCGTCCAGCCGGGTCGTCGCCATGCCCAGCGGTTCGCACACCGCTTCGACCAGGTAGCGGCCGAATTCGATCCCGGACTCCGCCTCGACGGTCTGGGCCAGCACGGTGAAGCCATGGTTTGAATACATCCGCCGGGTCCCGGGCCTGGCCAGCACGCGATCGGAGTTCATCGCCAGGCCCGCCGCGTGCGCCAACAGGTGGCGGATCGTGGAGCCGGGCGGGCCGGCCGGGGCGTCCAGCTCGACGACCCCTTCCTCGATGGCGACGTGGACGGCCCGGGCCACCAGCGGCTTGGTGACCGATGCCAGCACGAAGACCCGCTCGGTGTCGCCGCGGCTGGCCAGCACCCCGTCGGCTCCGATGACCGCGGCCGCGGCGGCCGCAACCGGCCAGTCGGCGATGGCATCCAGGGCGTCCCGGTCGTCGGAAGCGGCCATCACTTCCGGGCGATGTAGTAGCTGTTGATCGGGTCCGACTCGACCTCGGCCACTCGGACGTCGTCGAACCCGGCGTCGCCGAGCATCGAGGTCGCCAGCTGCGTGCCCCAGGCGGCACCCAGCCCGGCGCCGTCCAGCGCCAGCGACACCGTCATGCAGTGCATCAGCGAGGTCGTGTAGAGGTAGGTGCTCATCGGGACGCCGACGTTCTCCTCCAGCCGGCTCGATGCCTTGATGTCGGCCATCAAGAAGACGCCGCCGGGTCGCAGCGCCCGGTAGATGTGTTCCAGCACCCGTGCCGGGTGCGCCTGGTCGTGGATGGCGTCGAACACGGTGATGACGTCGTAGGCGGCTTCTTTGTTCGAGACCGTGTCCAGCTGCGCCAGGTTGTGGCTCTCGAAGGTCACGTTCGTCAGGCCGAGCCGGGCCGCTTCCTCGACGCCGACCGCGATCGCCTCGTCGGAGAAGTCGATGCCGGTGAATCGGCTCGCCGGGAACGCCCGCGCCATCACGTTGATCGCGTGGCCGCTGCCGCACCCGAAATCGGCGACGGCGGCTCCGGAACGCAGGCGCTCAGGCAGGCCGTCGACCAACGGCAGCACGACGTCGACGAGTGCGTTGTCGAACACCGCGGCGCTCATCTCGGCCATCAGCGCGTGGAAGCGCGGGAACTCGCTGTACGGCAGCCCGCCGCCCTCCCGGAAGCAACCGACGATTTTCTGCTCGACCTCGCCGAGCTGCGGAACGAACAGGGCCACCAGAGCGAGGTTGTCCGGTCCGGCCGCCCGGGTCAGCACGCCCCCGCGGTGCGCGGGCAATGAGTAGGTGGCGGCGTCGGCGTCATAGTCGACGACGTGCCCGGTGGTCATGCCGGCCAGCCACTCGCGCACGTAGCGTTCGTTGAGGCCTGCGGCCTCGGCGATCTGTGCGCTGGTGGCGGGCGGAAGCCCGGCCATCGTGTCGAACAGGCCGGTCTGATGCCCAATGCTCAGCAGGATTGTGAGACTCGCGCCGTCGATGGCCGCGACCATTCTTCCGGCGAATTGTTTGGCCGTCTCGGTGGTTTCGTTGGGGCCTTTGTCGAGTGCCGTCACGCTCTGCAGACGCTACACCGACATCAGCTGCGCGGCGCACAACGCCCAACGATAGGTTGGAGGCCATGAGTCAGACAGTGCGCGGAGTGATTTCACGCAAGCAGGGCGAACCCGTCGAGCTGGTGGACATCGTCATCCCGGACCCCGGGCCCGGTGAGGCGGTGGTCGACATCATCGCGTGCGGGGTATGCCACACCGACCTGACCTACCGCGAGGGCGGAATCAACGACGAGTACCCATTCCTGCTCGGCCACGAGGCCGCCGGCACGGTCGAAGCGGTCGGGCCGGGTGTGACGGCGGTCGAGCCGGGCGACTTCGTGATCCTGAACTGGCGCGCCGTGTGCGGGCAGTGCCGGGCCTGCAAGCGAGGCAGGCCGCAATACTGCTTCAGCAGCTTCAACGCCGAACAGAAGATGACGCTGACCGACGGCACCGAGCTGACACCGGCGCTGGGCATCGGGGCGTTCGCCGACAAGACGCTGGTGCACTCCGGCCAATGCACCAAGGTGGACCGCCAAGCCGACCCGGCGGTCGCCGGCCTGCTGGGCTGCGGGTTGATGGCCGGCCTCGGCGCCGCCATCAACACCGGAGCGGTCACCCGCGACGACACCGTCGCCGTCATCGGCTGCGGCGGGGTGGGCGACGCGGCGATCGCGGGGGCCGCGCTGGTCGGCGCCAGGCAAATCATCGCCGTCGACACCGACAACACGAAACTGGACTGGGCCCGCAAGTTCGGCGCCACCCACACCATCAACGCCCGCGAATTCGACGTCGTCAAAACCATCCAGGACCTCACCGGGGGCTTCGGCGTCAACGTGGCGATCGACGCCGTGGGCCGTCCCGAAACGTGGAAGCAGGCGTTCTACGCCCGTGACCTTGCCGGAACCGTTGTGCTGGTTGGTGTTCCGACCCCCGACATGCGGCTGGACATGCCGCTGCTGGACTTCTTCTCGCACGGCGGGTCGCTGAAGTCGTCGTGGTACGGCGACTGCCTGCCGGAGCGCGACTTCCCCACCCTGATCGACCTGTACCTGCAGGGCCGGCTTCCGCTGGACAAGTTCGTCTCCGAACGCATCGGGCTCGGCGGCGTCGAGGAGGCATTCCACAAGATGCACGACGGCAAGGTGCTGCGATCGGTGGTGATCCTGTAGTGGCCGGGATCGAACGCGTGGTAACCCACGGCACCTTCGAACTCGACGGCGGCAGTTGGGAAGTCGACAACAATATCTGGATCGTCGGCGACGACTCCGAGGTGGTGGTCTTCGACGCCGCCCACACCGCCGAGCCGATCCTGCAGGCCGTCGGCGGCCGCAACGTGGTCGCGGTGGTGTGCACGCACGGCCACAACGACCACGTCACCGTGGCCCCCGAGCTCGGCGCGGCCCTCGACGCACCGGTACTGCTGCACCCCGGCGACGACGTCCTGTGGCGAATGACTCACCCGGACAATGACTTCCGCACGGTATTCGATGGGGACACACTGAATGTCGCCGGCACGGAGTTGCGGGCACTGCACACCCCGGGCCACTCCCCAGGGTCGGTGTGCTGGTATGCCCCCGAGCTCGCTGTCGTGTTCAGCGGCGACACCCTGTTCTCCGGGGGCCCGGGCGCGACGGGGCGCTCCTACTCCGACTTCCCCACGATTCTGCAGTCCATTTCGGAGCGCCTGGGCAAGCTGCCCGGCGACACCGTCGTGCATACGGGTCATGGCGACAGCACCAGGATCGGCGACGAGATCGTCCACTACGAGGAGTGGGTGGCGCGGGGCCACTAGGCCTTGGCCGCGAGCGTAACGCCACTGCGAAATTCGGTAAGAAATTTCGCAGTGGCGTTACGCTCGCGAAAGTGCGCTAGTGACCCTCGAGGATCCGGCGCTTCTCGGCCTCGAACTCGTCCTGGGTCAACGCGCCGGAATCCCGCAGCGCCGCCAGAGTTTTGAGTCGCTCGAGGCGGACCCCCTCATCGCTGGGTTCGTGTGCCACGGGTGTCGCCGCCGGTACTACTGGCGACACGACGGGTGGGTGGAAGTAGGGGTTGGCCGCTACCACCGCCCTGCGCCGCGTGCGGGCCAACCACCAGCCGGAGGTGATCGAACCGACCAGTCCTACAACGAACAAGGCGACGAACAACCACACCAGGAAGCCGTAGGAACTCTTGTGGCCGAAGGCCAGTCGTGGGTTGATGTATCCGTTGACCTGGCCGTCGGTGGTGATGTTGTAGTTGCCGCTGACGGGAATCTGAGCCACCCACACTCGCACGTGCGCGTCGTTGTTGACCGTCGTTGTGCTGCCGATGTTTTCGGTCATCGCCGGTTGTGTCACGCCCTCGGGCGGCGCGATCGTGACGCCCAGCGGCGGCACCGGCAGGCCGCCGTTGGGGCTGCCGACCACGACCGTATGCAGGCTGACGGTGACTTCACCCGCGGGCAGGTACAGGTTGCCCGACCCTGGGATGGGCACCTCGCCGTAGGCGTTGTACTTGTCCAGGAAGAAGGTGTTGAGCACCAGGGCGACGATGAAGCCGCCCACCGACAAGACCATCATCACGACGGCAGCGGCCAGCGAAATCTTTGCGAGCCGTCTGCTGGTCATCCAGGCAGTGTGTCACCGCGGGCCAGGCGATGCCAGCGAAAGAACGCAAAGCCGCCGAGGACGACGAACGTCAGCACCGGCACCCAGTCCCCCAACCGTTGGTACGGCGTGGCAGTCGATTCCAACGGCACGCCGACCACCGTCACACCACGGAAGCCCGACGGGCACCATGCCAGCCGGTGACCACGCGCGTCGAACACGGAGCTGTCGCCGGACAATCCGACGTGTACCGCCGGGCGACCCGCCTCGACCGCGCGCACCGCGGGCTGGGCCGCGAGCTGCGGCTGCGCCCAACTCCCCTGGAATGACGAGGTGGAACTCTGATACACCAACAGCGCCGCACCGAGCTGCGCCTCCCGGCGGGCCAAATCGGAGAAGAGGGTCTCGTAGCTGACCAACGGTCCGATCGACAAGGCGCCGGCACGCAGCACCACGGGGCCGGTCCCCCGTTGCCGGTCCTCGGCGGCGGCCCTGCTGTAACGGGTGATCCAGCCGAAAAACCGTCGCAGCGGGACGTATTCGCCGAACGGCACCAGCCGGGTCTTCTGGTAACTGCCCAACACTCCGCGCTCGCCGACGAGCACCGCCGACTTGTAGATCCCGCCATCCGGCGCGGGCGCGTCGACGTTGACCAGCAAGTCCGCGCCCACCCGGCGGGACAGCTCGGTGAGCCGGGCCAGGACCTCTGGGTGGCCGGCGAGATCGGACCCCACGCTGCTTTCTCCCCAGACCACCAAGTCCGGCCGCTGGCCGGCGACCGTCGCGCTGAGCGCCTCGCCGGCGGCCTGGCGGGTGCCGGAGTCGGCGATGTCGCCGGGTTGCACTAGCGCCACGCGCACCGTCGGGCCGCGGGCCGGCGAAGGGCCCAACAGATACCACGCCGGGCCGAGCGCCGCGCAGGCCACCGCGCACGCGAGCGCGACGAGACGGGCCGAGGCGTCGCGGTGCACCAGCACCCCGACGAGTGCGGTATTGGCCGCAGCCACAAGGAAACTCGTCAGCCACACCCCGCCCAACGACGCCGATGCCAGCGTGACGGGCTGGGCGGACTGCGACACGCCCAGCGACGCCCACGGGCCGCCCAGCGGCGGCCAGGACCGCACGACTTCGGCCGCCACCCACGCGCTGGGCAGTACCGCCGTGGCGGCGACCGTCCGCCCCAGGCCCACGGGCGCGGACAACAACCGATGCGCCAACCACCCCCACGGCACCCAGAGCGCACCGAAGCCCAGAGCCAACACCACCAGCAGCAGGCCGATGCTGCGCACCAGCCAGTACTGGGTGGTCAGCACAAACCCGGCAACACCGAGCCAGGCCCGCACGGACGCCTCCCACGGCGTCGGCGCGGCCCGCACCACCAAGAGCAGCGGGACCAGGCCAAACCAGGCCAGCCACCACCACGCCGGCGCGGGAAAAGCGAGCGCGGGCAGCGCGCCGACGACCAACGCGGCGGCCTGGCCGCGCAACCGCCGCCGAGGGGCCATGTCGATCAGAATGCCGCTCGGGTTCGCTGACGGCGAGGAAAAGAGCAGACTAGGACGCGGCGCATACCGACTAAGGAGTGATACGCATGGCCAACGATCTCGTCGCCACGGTGCCCGACCTGTCGGGCAAGCTGGCAATCGTCACCGGAGCCAACAGCGGTCTGGGGTTCGGGCTCGCCCGGCGCCTGTCGGCCGCCGGCGCCGACGTCGTCATGGCGATCCGCAATCGTGCCAAGGGCGAGACGGCAATCGACGAAATCCGCACCACGGTGCCCGACGCCAAGCTGACCATCAAATCCCTCGACCTGTCGTCGCTGGTCTCCGTCGCCGCGCTGGGCGAACAACTCAACGCCGAGGGTCGCCCGATCGACATCCTGATCAACAACGCCGGTGTCATGACGCCGCCGGAACGCGACACCACCGCCGACGGCTTCGAATTGCAGTTCGGCAGCAACCATCTCGGGCATTTCGCGCTGACCGGACACGTGCTGCCGCTGTTGCGCGCCGCGAAGGGCGCGCGCGTCGTCTCGCTCAGCAGCGTGGCCGCCCGCCAAAGCGGCAAAATCCACTTCGACGACCCGCAGTTCGAGAAGTCCTACGCGGCGATGTCGGCGTATGGCCAGTCGAAGCTGGCGGTTTTGATGTTCGCCCTGGAACTTGACCGCCGCAGCCGCGCCGCCGGGTGGGGCATCGTGTCCAACGCCGCCCACCCCGGCTTGACCAAGACCAACCTGCAGGTCGCCGGGCCCTCGCACGGCCGCGAAAGGCCCGCGCTGATGGAGCGGCTGTACAAGGCCTCCTGGCGTTTCACGCCGTTCCTGTGGCAGGAGATCGACGAGGGGATTCTGCCGGCGCTGTACGCGGCCACCGCGCCACACGCCGAGGGCGGCGCGTTCTACGGCCCCCGCGGGTTCTACGAGCTGGCCGGCGGCGGTGTGCGGCTGGCCAAGGTGCCCGCGCCCGCGCGCAACGAAGACGACTGCCGGCGACTGTGGGAGCTGTCCGAGCAGCTCACCGGCGTCAGTTACCCGACGCCGGACTGACTATCGTTGGTCCATGCGGCCGGAACCTCGTCTGCCCGAGTCGAGCATCGTGGTCCGGCCAGAGCCGACGGAGAGCGCGACGTACACCCAGTCGTCGCGGCTGCAGGCCGCCGGCCTGGCCCAGGCCATCGCGCTGTTCGAGCGAGCCGCGGAACAGGTGCCACTGCCCACGGCCCCGCAGCCGATCGTCATCGCCGACTATGGCGCCGCCAACGGCCACAACTCGCTGAAGCCGTTGTCGGCAGCCATCGCTGTGCTGCGCCGGCGCACCCGTCACGACCACGCAATCCTGGTGACGCACACAGACGTACCGGACAACGATTTCACCGCGCTGTTCCGGACCCTGGCCGAGGACCCGGACAGCTACTTACACACGGACGCAACGAGTTTCGCCTCGGCGATCGGCCGATCGTTCTACGGGCAGATCGTGCCGTCCAAGACGGTCAACCTGGGCTGGACGTCGTGGGCGACCCAGTGGCTGAGGCGGATCCCCTGCGAGGTCCGCGATCACGTGCACGTCGCCTACAGCGATGACGACGCGGCCCGCACGGCCCACGCCCACCAGGCCGCCCTGGACTGGCACGACTTCGTCGCATTCCGCGGGCGCGAGTTGGCCCCCGGCGGGCGGCTGCTGGTCATGACGCTGGCTGCCGACGAGGACGGCAGGTCCGGATTCAAAGCCTTGCTCGAGGCCATCGTCGCGGCGCTGGCGGATCAGGCACGCGAGGGCCTGCTGAGCAAGGATGAGCTGCGCCGCATGGCCATTCCCACATTCGCCCGCAGCGAGAAGGACTTTCGCGCTCCGTTTGCGCCGAGCGGGCGGTTCGAGGGCCTGACGATCGAGCATCTCGAGACGTTCAACGCCGAGGACCGATTCTGGGCTCGGTTCCAAATCGATAACGACGCAGACGCTTTCGGCGCGCAGTGGGCGGCCTTCGCGCGCGCCGCGCTCTTCCCGGCGCTGACGAGCGGGCTGGAGGGCGGCGCCAACGACCCGCGGGCGGTCGGGTTCGTCGGGCAATTGGAGGCCGCCGTCGGCGCGTATTTGTCAAGCGCGCCCGAGCGGATGCGGATTCCGCTCGCTTCGGTGGTGCTGGTCAAGCGCGGACGATCGGACTAACGAGAGTTTCGACACAGCGCTACAGCGGGTAACCCTCGGGGGAGGTCGGAACCGCGACTCCAAGGGGGTACGTCAATGAGCGTGCAGGACGACAAAGTGGCTGGTCAGGAACAAGGTCAGCAGGCAACCGACAAGGAAGACGACCGGCAGCCGACGGAAAAGCCGGAGCCGGACGAGGAGGACAAGAAGAAGGCCGCCGAAATGATGAAGGCCTACTACCAAGACCAGCCCACCCTGGTGCTCCCGGGTTCCGGCGGGATGGTTTCGGGCACGGCGGTCAACGAGTGGCTGGATGAGGACGGCAACCCCAAATTCGGCGAGGCCGACGATGCCAAGGACGATGAAGCCAGGAAGGAACAGATCGAGAAGGACAAGGCCCTCAACGAGGAACTGAAGAAAGCGTCCGCGGCGGAGAACAAGGGCGAAAAAGACTGAACATCAGGCTAATTCGGCCGAACAGCTTAGCGCCCGCGCGGAGCAATCCGGCTGACTAGGTCCGGAATTCCGGGGAGACCGGGGATCGGGGCGTTGAACCCGGGGATTCGCGGGATGGGCGGGATCGCGGGGATTCGCGGGATCTGCGGTATCGGGGGCACGGCCGGCGCGGGCGGCGCCGCCGGTGCGGGTGGCACGGCTGGCGCCACCGGAGCCTCAGTCACCGGACCCTGTGGAGCCGCCGGCGGGGCCGCGGGCGTGGGCGTATCGGTCGTGGCCGGTGGGTTGGTGTCGCTGGCCGACGGTGGGGGCGGCTGCTGGGTAGCCGGCGGGGGCTGGGAAGTTCCGTTGTTGGCGGGTGGCGCGGGGGCAGCCGGGGTCGTGCTCGTGCCCGGCGTCGTCGCCGGCTTGTCGCCGGAGCCCAACCCGATCGCCAGTGCGGTCCCCACCAGCAGGACCGCCACGACGGCGCCGATGATCGCCGCCGCCGGCAGCCTGCGCCGGGGAACATCCGATCCCTTGGGTTCCTCGGGCGGGGTTGCGGCTTGGTCGGACTTCAGCGCCGGACGGGTAGACGTGTGGCTGGAGCCTTTCGGCCACGCGCCGGTGCCGTCAGGCGTGACGCGCCAACCGTCACCGGCCTCCGACCAGGCCAGCGCGGGCATCATGCCCGGCCGCAGCGCCTGAGCCGTCGCGGTCCCAACGGCGCTATGAGCGCGATGAGCCTGCGCCAATGGCGCTAGCGCCGCCGCCGTGGCCGTTGCCGGCGCGGCTAGGGCTGTCGTGCGGTCGTCGCCGGGACCGCCCCCCGCGCGCAGGGCGCCGCCGATGGCGGCCGTCAGTTGCGGGCGCGGCGTCGTCACGACCGGGACCCGCAGATGTCCCGACAGCATCGTGGTGACGACCGGGATGTTCGCCCCACCGCCCACCGACACCACCGCCACGAGATCGCGAATCCCGTTGCGGCACAGAGTGTCATCCAACACCGCCATGAAGGTGTTCAGCGATGCGCGGATCGCGTCGTCAAGCTCGTTTCTGGTGAGCCGGATGTCGCCGCGCGTCCCCGGCAGCTCCTCGGTGAGGGTGGTCACCGTGTTCGACGAGAGCTGCTCCTTGGCCCTCCGGCATCTGGTGCGCAGCCGGCTCAGCGAGCCGATCTCCGAGGTGCCGGACGGGTCGAACGAACCCATGCCCGGCATGTTGGCCATGACGGCGGTCAGCAGCGCCTGGTCGATCATGTCGCCGGAGAAGTCGTGGTGCCGCACGGTCGGGGCGACGGGCTGGTAGTCGCCCGCGGCGTCCATCAGCGTGATGCTGGTGCCGCTGCCACCGAAATCGCACACGGCCACCGTCCCGCGGGCGGGTATGCCCGGATCGGCCCGCGCGGCGAACAGCACCGCCGCGGCGTCGGGGATCAGCAATGGCGGCCGCACACGATTGGACCATTCATACACCCGATTCAGCGCGGCGCCCATTGCGAGCACCGACTTGGCGGACCAGTGGGCGGGATAGGTCACCGCGACGCTTTCGGGCAGCGCGCGCCCGCCGGTGGCGGCATAGGCCAGGGCACGCAAACCGTCGGCGACCAATGCCTCGCTGCGGTGTGTTGAGCCGTCGCTCGCCACGATTCCGACCGGGTCTCCGACCCGGTCCACGAAGTCGGCGATCACCACGCCCGGCGCGTCGAGCCTGGGGTTCTCCGAGGGCACCCCGACCTCGGGCGCACGTTGCCGATATAACGTCAGGACCGGCTTGCGGGCGATCGCCACATCCGCTGTCACGACGGCCAGGTTGGTGGCACCTATCGACAAGCCCAGCGCGGGCCTAGGTCTGTCGGCCATCTATCCAATCCCCGTGTTCAGCGGCGCCGAGCTTATTCGTGGCGACCCGCTACGCCCGGCTACGCCGCGCTTGCGATCGCCAGGGCCCGATTCGTGGCGACCCGCTACGCCCGGCTACGCCGCGCTTGCGATCGCCACGGGCCCGAACGTAATTGTGCCGCTGGAACCTATAGCCAGTTTCAGCGCAAGCTATGCGTCAGCTGTATAACGACACAGCCAAAGCTATGCCGCCTGGTCAGCGAATGGTGCCGGCCCCGGCAATCAGCGGCAGGTCGAGCGGGGTGACCCAGCCCGGCCGCAGGTCGTTGACCGCCGGGACGGCGTTGAGCGCCCGCATCCCGGTGGCCAGGCACCCGGCCGTGGCCGCGTCCCGGCCCGAGCCGTCCGTGAACCGGAACGCGGTTTCCTGGAAGATGCTCGGGGTCCCCTCGATGTCCACCCGGTAGACGTCGTTGTCGTGGCCCGACGGCCAGTCGGGCGCGGCGTCGTGCCCGATGCGGTTGACGTGTTCGAGTTGAATGCGCGTCTCGCCCTTGTAAATCCCGTTGATGGTGAACCGGACGGCGGCGACGTGCCCGGGTTTGATGACGCCCTTGGCCGTGGTGCGCTCCGTCGGCGTCACCCATTTGTCCCAAGTGGTGGTGATCTCGTCGAGCATGATGCCGGCGGCGTGCGCGATCATCGGGACGGTGGCGCCCCACGCGAAGATGAGCACGCTGGGGTGTTCCAGCATCGGGCTGTATTCGGGCTCCCGGCCGATGCCCATCTCGACTTCGTAGTCGCCTTCGTAATTGGTGTAATCCAGCAGCTCGGAGGCTCGGACCCGACGCACTTCCGAGCAGACGCCCATCAGGGTCATGGGAAACAGGTCGTTGGCGAATCCCGGGTCGATGCCGGTGGTGAAGCACGACGACCCGCCCAGCTCACACGCCTCGGTAATCGGCTCGATCCAGTTGGGTGGGTTGAGGTGCATGGTCGGCCAGACCCACGGTGTCATCGCGGTCGAGCAGACGTCGATGCCGGCGCGCAGGAAGCGCGTGATCAGCGCGATGTTGGCGTCGGCGTGGGCGGCGGTCGGGCCGTAGTGCACCAGGGCGTCGGGCCGCAGCGCGATGAGGGCGTCGATGTCGTCGGTTGCGGTGATGCCCACCGGTTCGGGCAGCCCGCAGATCTCGCCGACGTCGCGACCGACCTTGTTGGGGTTGCTGACGCCGACGCCCACCAACTCGAACAGCGGATGCTTGACGATCTCCGCGATCACCATCCTGCCGACGAAGCCGGTGCCCCAGACCACCACACGCTTTGAGCCGCGTTCCGACATGCACACCTTCCGATCATCAGCCCCAGCTTCCCGGCTTCACCCTAGACCGCTTCCCTAGCGTCTTGCGTGGTGACAAGATCGGGAACCATGACCAGTCATCTCAGCGGGCCCGCGATCCTGTTCGCGGTCGGCATCGGGTTCGCGAACATGTGCGGTGGGACGGCCGCCGGGGTGGCCAGCGCGAACGACTTTCCGCAAGTCCGCTACGAGGTGAGCGGCCCCGGTGTCGCGGAGTTCATCTCCTACCAAACCGACACCGGCCAGCAACGCGCGGTGAATGCGAAGCTGCCCTGGTCGACCCAGTTCACCGCCTTTGGCGGCCAGGTATTCGTCCTCAGCGCCCAGGGACCGGGACCGCTCAACTGCAAGATCCTGATGGACGGCAATGTCGTGAGCGACGCGACGGCATCGGTGGGGACGCCCGCAAGAACCGTCTGTTCGCACTGATGGCGGTCTAGGCTCCCCAGTGTCACCTCTTCAACGTAGAAGGAGGGCCTAGGTGAGCCTCACGACAGGTATCGCGACCCGAGTGAACGGGGCACCACCGCCCGAGATCCCGCTTGCCGATATCCATCTCGAGTCGCTCGATTTCTGGGGGCTCGACGACGACATTCGCGACGGTGTATTCGCCACCTTGCGCCGTGAGGCGCCGATCTCGTTCTGGCCCGCGATCGAGATGGAAGGGTTTGAGGCCGGTAACGGGTATTGGGCGCTGACCAAGCTGGACGATGTGCACTTCGCCAGCCGCCATCCGGACATCTTCAGCTCCGTGCCCGGTATCACGATCAACGACCAGATGCCGGAGCTGACCGAGTACTTCGGCTCGATGATCGTGCTCGACGATCCGCGACACCAGCGGCTGCGCTCGATCGTCAGCCGGGCGTTCACCCCGAAGGTGGTGGCCCGCATCGAGGCGTCGGTGCGCGAACGGGCGCACCGGTTGGTGGCATCGCTGATGGCCAATCATCCCGACGGCGAAGCCGATCTGGTCAGCGAGCTCGCCGGGCCGCTGCCGCTGCAGATCATCTGCGACATGATGGGGATTCCCGAGGAGGACCACCAGCGGGTATTCCATTGGACCAACGTCATTCTCGGCTTCGGCGACCCCGATCTGACACTGGACTTCGAAGAATTCGTGCAGGTTTCGATCGATATCGGCGCCTACGCCAGCGCCCTGGCTGAGGACCGTCGCATCAATCACCACGACGATCTGACCACAAGCCTGGTGGAAGCCGAGGTCGACGGGGAGCGGCTGACATCGCAGGAGATCGCGTCCTTCTTCATCCTGCTGGTGGTGGCCGGCAACGAGACGACGCGCAATGCGATCAGCCACGGCGTGCTGGCCCTGTCCCGCTATCCCGAGCAGCGGGACAAGTTGTGGTCCAACTACGACGCCCTGGCCCCCACCGCGGTCGAGGAGATCGTGCGCTGGGCCTCCCCGGTGGTGTACATGCGACGCACCCTGACCCGGGACTTCGAGCTGAGCGGCGTCAAGATGGCGGCCGGCGACAAGGTCGCGCTGTGGTACAACTCGGCCAACCGCGACGAGTCAAAGTTCGCCAATCCGTGGACTTTCGACGTGGCCCGCGACCCCAATCCGCATCTCGGCTTCGGCGGCGGGGGTGCCCATTTCTGCCTGGGCGCCAACCTGGCCCGCCGTGAGATCAGGGTCGTCTTCGACGAGTTGCGCCGCGAAATACCCGACATCGTAGCGGTCGAGGAACCCGCCCGGCTGCTGTCGCAATTCATCCACGGCATCAAGAGGCTGCCGGTCGCCTGGACTCCACCACGGGGTTAGCCGCTGTCCGAAGGGATATCGCACTTTGAAACTTGATAGCGCATGCGCTATCAAATTCCGCAAGAGGGTTACCCGCCGCCCGAAGGCATACCGCGCTTTCAAGAGCGATAGCGCATGCGCTATCAATTCGGGTTTATCGTGACCAAGGTGACCGACGTGACCATTCCGGCGTTTCCCGCTCCCGACGTGCTGGCCGCCCGCCAAAAACTCGTGCTCGACCACTTCCACGACGAGGTCCGCCACGCCTGGGACGACGTGTTGGCGACCTTTCCGCATCCGCGCTACGAGCTGATCCCGCAGATGGTCGTCCACGACGGCGACGAGGCGGTGCGCGGCTACTACATCTACACCCGGACCGCGTTCCCCGACCAGGACCACGAGATCATCGCGCTGCGGCACAGCGCGGATGCGGTGATCGTCGAGTTCTGGCTGATGGGCACCCATCGCGGCTACCTGGGCAAGGTTCCGCCGACCGGCAGCCGGTTCCGGGTCCGGATGACCGCCTACTTCGTGTTCGACGACACGGAAACGCTTGTCTGCGAACGCATTTACTTCGACACACTGACCATGATCAGGCAGCTGCTGGGTGGGCTGGACATGAAGAGGCCGGCTAACTGGCTGCTGGCGGCCCGCTGCGTGCGCGGATTCCTGTCGATGTCCTCCGAAAAACCCGACCCGGCACTAACTTCCGCGTAGACTGCAGCGCTAACCGGTCCGATCGAGGAGGCTGCGATGCGGGTCCGAAATCTTCACGCGTTATGCGGCGTGGCCGCAAGCGCAGTGCTGACCGCCTGCACCACGGTCACCGCCACCGCCGCCCCCGCACCACCCGGCTCGCGGACCGAGAAGTGGATCGACCTGCAGGTCGGCGAATGCGTGATCGACCTCCCGCCGGCCGACCTGAGCCGCGTCACCGTCAACGTCGTCGACTGCGCGACAGCGCATTTGGCCGAGGTGTATCTGCGCGCCCCGATGACCGTTAACGCCGCCATCGCCAACGTCGCCAATAAAGAGTGCACCGCCGGATTCGCCCCGTACACCGGCCGGTCCGTTGACGGCAGCCCGTTTTCGATCACCTTCCTCATCGACTCGAATCAGGATCGAACCGGCGCCAATCCCACGCCGAGCACCGTCATCTGTCTGCTGCAGGCGGCCAACGGTCAACCACTAACCGGTTCGGCGCACCGCTAGCCGCCGAACGTCGACTCGTCGGGCGAAATCAGACGATTCTGGCGCAACGACTCGACGTTCGGCGGGCAAGTCTAGAGTGGGTCGCTAAAATCTGGGGCGTCGAAACGCTTGACCCCATACGCCCTGCGAGGTGGTTCGTGGCCGAAAACACCGATACCGGACCTGAAGAGCGCGAACCCGACTACCGCTTCACTTTCGCGAACGAGCGGACGTTCCTGGCGTGGCAGCGCACCGCGCTGGGTCTGCTCGCCGCGGCGGTCGCGCTTGTGCAGCTCGTCCCGGAGCTCACAGTTCCCGGCGCACGCCGCGCGCTCGGCGTGGGGCTCGCGGTGCTGGCGACGCTCACCAGCGGAATGGGGCTGGTGCGCTGGCAGCAGGCGGACCGCGCCATGCGTCGCGGTGAGCCATTGCCCCGACACCCCACACCGGCCTATCTCGCGGTGGGTCTCAGCGTGGTCGGGCTGGTCGCGCTCGGGTTGGTGATCGCAAAGGCGGTCATGGGTTGAGCGAGTCGACCTCGGCGGGCGATCCGCGAACCAACGAGCCGGCCGATAGGACAACGCTGGCCTGGACGCGAACGTCGTTCGCGTTCCTGGCCAACGGCGCGCTGCTGATGATCAGGAACCTGCACGGCCCCGTCGGGCCGGCGGCGTTCATTCCGGCCTTCCTGGCCGCCGCCGTTGCGTTGGGTACGTACATGATCGCGCTGCAACGGCAGCGCACGCTGCAGCGGCATCCACTCCCGGCACGGATCACCGCGCGCCGGCAGGTGTACGTCATCGGGACCGCCGTGCTGGCGCTCATCGTCGTGACGACAATTGCCCAGCTGATCTAGCGAAAGCGTCGCGGCGACAAGAGAAACCATTCGTCAACGCACGCTAGAGGACTTTCGTCCCTGGCGTGTCACCGCATGCCAGGTGTGAGCTTGATACTGAGGGAGGTGCCCATGGCTGTCGACAAGCGAATCGCCCGACGACGGTTTGCTCTACTCGTGCTCGCTATCGGCGGCGCAGTGCTGAGCTGGCTGGTGCTGTTGCCGCGGATATTCAGGCGGAACCGGGACCTGATTCTCGAGATCGGGCCAGTCAGAAAATTCCTGACGACCTACAACGGCATGACCCGCAATATCTCGGGAACTGAGCGCTCGTCATGGGGGCTGCTGACGCACGTCGGGCGCCGCAGCGGGCGCGTCTACCAGACGTCGCTTGGCACGATTGCTTACGGTGACGGTTTCCTGTTGCCGCTGGGTTATGGGCCACACACTGACTGGTACCGAAACCTGATGGCCACGGGGACGGGCACGCTTGCCTGGAAAGGGCGCACCTATCAGCTCGAGCGGCCCGAGCTGATTTCCGGGCCTGAGGCGATGCGGGCGTGGCCGATAATGTCCCGGATGCTGTTGCTGCTGGCGGGAATGCGTGATTTTGTGTGGCTGCACCAAAGCGCGGAAGACGCCGCAGAGCGGCTCGCCCCACCAGCGCAACACGCGGCACAGTGAGGGCGACCACCCTGCGTGTTCCCTCCGGGGTTGAGCACCGTGACATCGCTGTGCAAGGCATCCGCACACGGGTGTTCGAGGTTGACCCTCGCAATGAAGTCACCCCGCTGATACTGCTGCACGGCGGTGGAGTTGACTCGGCGCTCGTGTCGTTTGGTTCGGCGCTGGTTGCCCTTGGACAGCGCCGGCGGGTCATCGCTCCCGACATTCCAGGGTATGGCGAAACCGAGTTCCCGGAGTCGGCGTTTTCCATCCCTTGGTATGGCGACTGGGTCAAAGATCTGATTAGTGGCTACGGCTTCGATCGGGTCGATGTCGGGGGGCTGTCGCTCGGGGGATGGATCACGCTCGAAGCGGCGATCAGCCACGCTGATGTGGTGCGCCGCGTCGTCGCGATCAATCCCGGCGGCATCACTGAGAAGTTCAAGTTCATGCGCACCGCCAAGTGGGTCGCCAACCATCCTCGACTGGAGAACCGAATG
>Ga0335076_10000259_pt1 | contig 46490 bp, 54 predicted proteins | sample Lox_Sample_25_FD_206717 | JGI IMG/M metagenome (GOLD analysis project Ga0335076, IMG submission 206717) | Soil microbial communities from Loxahatchee National Wildlife Refuge, Florida, United States - Lox_Sample_2.5 | ecosystem: Environmental > Terrestrial > Soil > Wetlands | place: USA... | reverse complement strand
GGCGGCGAAGGCAAGACTTCCGGCGGCCGGCATCCGGTGACGCCCTGGGGACAGCCGACGCGCGGCTACAAGACGCGCAACAACAAGCGCACCGATGCTTTCATCGTGAGCCGAAAAACGAAGTAGCCAGGAGCTGACAGCGAGAAGCTGATTTTATGGCACGTTCAACCAAAAAAGGACCGTTCGTCGATGGCTTTTTGCAAGGGCGCATCGAGTCTATGAACTCGCGCAACGAAAAGAAGGTGTTGCGCACCTGGTCGCGGCGCTCCACCATCATCCCGGAGTTTGTCGGCCACACCATCGCCGTGCATAACGGGAAGAAATTTATCCCGGTGTATATCACCGAGAACATGGTGGGCCACAAATTGGGTGAGTTCAGTTTCACGCGGCAGTTCAAGGGACACTCGATGAGGGCCGCGACCGAAGCTGCAGCCAAGCCGGCCGGCGTTCCAGGCGGACCGGGAGCTCCGGTTCCGGCAGCAGGGGCGGCGGCTCCGGCTGCACCGGCAGCGCCGAAGGCGTAGAAAACCGCTTCTGGCTGCTGGCTTCTAGCTAGCAGCGAGGAGCCAGTAGCGAAGAAAATTATGGAATATCGAGCACAAGCACGGTTCATGCGCGTTTCGCCGCAGAAGGCGCGTCTGGTGCTGGACCTGATCAAGGGCCGCAAGGTCGAAGACGCATTGAATACGCTGGCTTTCACCAAGAAGCGTGTGGCGGCGACGGTTGAGAAGTTGCTTCGTTCCGCGGTCGAGAACGCCAATTACCTCAGCTCCGAAAAAGGCATCGACGTCGACGTCGACAACCTTTACGTCAAGCGGGCGGTGGCCAACGAGGGGCCGCGGATGAAGCGCATCCGCCCCGCGCCGATGGGCCGGGCTTACCGCTATGTGCGGCGCATCGCGCACATCGAATTGGTGCTGGCGGAGCGCGGCCAGAACGGAGACGGAGTCGCGACCGTTGTGGGTGAAGAAGCGGCGGCGGCGAAAGCAAAGACGACCGCTGCGAGGAGAGCAAAACGCAAAGCCGCCTCAGGCAAGGGGAAGAAGAAAGCAGTCGCGGCGAAATAATCAGCTTTCGGTTTCTGGTTCTCGGTTCTCAGAGGTTTGATTAGGAGACGCAATGGGTCAGAAGGTTCATCCTTACGGATTCCGGCTAGGCTACACCAAGCCCTGGAAGTCGCGCTGGTTCGCCGAGCGCGACTACGACGCACTGCTGCTGGAAGATGTCAAGCTGAAGAACGAGCTGAAAGACAAGCTCAAGTCGGCGGGCGTGAGTTCGATTGAAGTGGAGCGTCCCGGCAACAAGCTGCGCGTGATCATCAAGACCGCGCGGCCGGGCATCATTATCGGTCGCAAAGGCGCCGAGATCGACAAGTTGAAGCAGGACGTGCAGAAGCGCACCAAACGCGAGGTGCACATCGATATTCAGGAAGTGCACAAGCCGGAGCTGGACGCGCAACTGGTTTCGGAGTCGATTGCGCTGCAACTGGAAAAGCGCGTGGGCTTCCGCCGCGCCATGCGCAAGGCGGTGGATTCGGCGCTGCGTTTTGGCTGCAAGGGAATCAAGGTCCGGGTTAGCGGGCGGTTGAATGGAAATGAAATCGCGCGCTCGGAATGGTATTTGCAGGGACGGCTGCCGCTGCACACGCTGCGCGCCGACATTGAATACGGTTTCTCCGAAGCCAAGACGACCTACGGCGTGATTGGCGTGAAAGTGTGGATTTATCGCGGCGAAATCCTGTCGCAGAAGAAGCGCGAGCCGCAAGGTGTGACCGCGGGAGCGTTTTAGGCAGCGGTCAGCCGCCAGCCCTCAGCCGTCAGTAAAATGCTGAGTTTTGGCTGAGAGCTGAAGGCTGAGAGTGATTTTATGTTGATGCCAAAGAAAGTGAAGTATCGCAAACAGCAGCGCGGACGCATGACGGGCAAAGCCTGGCGCGGCAGCGAGCTGGCGTTTGGCGACTTCGGTTTGAAGGTGCTGGAGCCGGGCTGGATCACCGACCGGCAGATTGAGGCCAGCCGCGTGGCCATGACCCGCTTCATCAAGCGCGGCGGAAAGATCTGGCTGCGGCTGTTTCCGGATAAGCCGGTGACCAAGAAGCCGGCCGAAACCCGCATGGGAAAAGGCAAAGGCGCGCCTGATCACTGGGTCGCGGTGGTGCGGCCGGGAAAGATTTTGTTCGAGATGGAAGGCGTAACACCACAGGACGCGGCGGAAGCCATGCGCCTGGCATCGCACAAGCTGCCCCTGCGCACAACCCTGGTCACGCGCGAGGGAGCGCATTAAGAATTTTGTAATTTGCCAATCGGGTAATTTGAAAATTTCCGCGAGAGCGATTTTCAAATTACAAAATTACCCGATTACAGAAGTGGAAATCGTATGAAGGCCGAAAAGGTCAGAAATCTGACAGACGACGAGTTGAGCCATCAGGAGCGCGAGCTGAACGACCAGCTCTTCAAGCTGAAGTTCCAGCTCAATATGGGCCAGACCGAGAGCCTGAAAAAGATGCGGGGCCTGCGCAAGGACATCGCCCGCGTAAAGACCGTGGCCCGTGAGCGCGAGCTGGCCACCGCCAAGGAGAAGAAGTAATGCCCGAGACCAGCGCGCAGCCGCACGCAAGGAAAGCCGGCAAGCAGAAGGAAGTGGTCGGCGAAGTCGTCTCCAGTCGCATGCAGAAGACGATTGTGGTGACCGTGGTGCGCAAAAAGGCGCATCCGTTTTATGGCCGGGTGATTTCCAAGGCCAAAAAGTTTTATGCGCATGATGAAAAAGGCGAAGCCCACGTCGGCGATGTAGTGCGGCTGGAGGAGACGCGCCCGCTTTCCAAGTTGAAGCGGTGGAAGCTGAAAGAAATTGTGCGCAAGGCGGCGTTATTGCCCGAGGCTGCCGGCACCGAAACCCGCTAGCACCGGAGCGTACAGGGAGATCGCACTATGGCCGTGATGATGAGAAGCATGCTTGAGGTGGCCGACAACTCCGGCGCCCGCAAGCTGCAGATGATTTTGCCTCTGGGCGGCGGCACGGGGTTGCGGGCCCGGCTGGGCGACGTGGTCACGGCGAGCGTGAAGGAAGCCGCTCCTGACGGCCAGGTGCAAAAAGGCAAAGTGGTGAAGGCGGTGATTGTGCGCACCCGCAAGGAGCACCGGCGGCGTGACGGCACTTATATCCGCTTCGATCAGAATGCAGCCGTGCTCATCAATGAAGTCGGCGAGCCGGTGGGAACGCGCGTGTTTGGCCCTGTGGCCCGCGAACTGCGCGAAAGAAAGTTTTTGAAGATTGTGTCTTTGGCGCCCGAGGTTTTGTAGGAAATTTGTAATTTTGTAATTTGTAATTTCGTGATTTGAAGATCCGCCTTCGCGGTGAAAATTACTAAATTACAAAATTGGATGAAGCTTATGGAAACTGCAACCAACGTACATAAACGAGTCGATATCCGGCGGAATGATACGGTCAAGGTTATGACCGGCCGCGACAAAGGCAAAGAAGGGCGCGTGCTGCGGGTATTTCCCGACGAAGGCAAAGTCCTGGTCGAGCACGTCATGATTGTGAAGAAGCACGTGCGCCCCAATCCGCAGCGCAACGTCAAGGGCGGAATTGCGGAACAAGAAAGCCGCATCTCGCTCTCGAATGTGCAACTGGTTTGCCCCACCTGTGGCCCGGTGCGCATCGGACATGAAGTCCAGGGCGAGCGCAAAGTGCGGGTGTGCCGGAGATGCGGCGCAACTCTGGACAAATAGTTCTGAGATAAGGCAATCGACGATGGCGAAGGACAAAAAAGAAAAGAAGGGCGCGCCGCAGGAAGAAAAGCGCGCGCCGGAGGCGGCGCGGCACAGCGCCAAGGAGACGCCGCGGCTGAAGGACCGTTTCCGCAAGGAAATTGCGCCGGCGCTGATGAAAGAGTTCGAACTCAAGAATCCGGCGGCGGTGCCGCACCTGCACAAGATCGTGGTCAACATGGGCGTGGGTGAGGCGACGCAGAATGCCAAGGTGCTTGATCCCGCGGTGAACGAACTGGCGCAGATCACGGGGCAAAAGCCGGTGGTCACGCGGGCCAAAAAATCCATCGCTGCCTTCAAGGTGCGCGAGGGCCAGGCGATTGGCGCCATGGTCACGCTGCGCGGCGACCGCATGTATGAGTTTCTCGACCGGCTGGTCAATGTGGTGTTGCCGCGTGTGCGCGATTTTCGCGGAGTTTCAACGAAATCATTCGACGGTCGCGGCAATTACACCCTGGGGCTGCATGATCAGCTGATCTTTCCCGAGATCGATTATGCCCGGGTCGACAAGTTAAAGGGCATGAACGTGACCATCGTGACCACGGCGGCGAGCGACGCTCAGGCGCGGGCTTTGCTGAAGCACTTGGGCATGCCCTTCAGAGCTTGAGGAAATGCAGAGGTCAGAAGTGAGAGTGCAGAAATCAAATAGTTTTAGGAGCTAAAGTTTGGCAACGACAGCAAAACGAGTCAAGGATGCAAGAAAGCCCAAGTTTTCGACGCGCAAGCACAACCGCTGCAAACTGTGCGGGCGGCCGCGCGCCTATCTCCGCAAGTTCGGCATTTGCCGGCTGTGTTTCCGGCAACTGGCGCTGCGGGGAGAAATTCCCGGGGTTTCGAAGTCGTCCTGGTAGATTTCAAAATCCCCACCCTGAATTTCGCAACGAACGCGAAATTTAGGATGGGGCACCCGCGAGAGTCTTAGCCACTCAAGTGGGTACGGAGAAGCAAAACGATGAGGTTGACCGATCCGGTCGCAGACATGCTGGCGCGCATCCGCAACGCGATTCGCGCCCGTCACCAAAAGGTGGATGTGCCCGCTTCCAAACTGAAGCTGGAGATTGCCCGCATTCTCAAAGAGGAGGGCTACATCTCGAACTTCAAAGCCACAGAAGAGGAAGGCCACAAAGTGGTCCGCATCTACCTGAAGTATGGCAACAACAACGAGGCGGCCATTTCCAACGTGGAGCGGGTTTCACGGCCCGGTTGCCGGGTGTACGTGCGGCGCAGCGAAATTCCGCCGGTGCTGGGCGGCATGGGCATCAACATTCTGACCACGCCGCGCGGCGTGATGACCGGGCGCCAGGCGCGCAAGGCTGGAGTCGGTGGCGAAGTGCTGTGTGAGGTTTGGTAGAAACAGGGCTGTTGGCTTCTGGCTTTTGGCCGTTGGCTGGAAGCTGGACGAGCCGAAGGCTAAGCGCCAAAAGCTAAGAGCTGAACTTTATGTCACGAATTGGAAAAAAGCCGATTGCGATCCCCAAAGGGGTCACGGTAAAGATCGAAGGCAACACGGTCGCCGTGCAGGGGCCGAAGGGCCAGCTGGATACGCCGCTGCCCGGCGGCATCCACATGGAGCAGAAAGACGGGAATCTCGTGGCCATTCGCGAGAACGATTCCCAGTCCGCGCTGCACGGTCTGGCGAGGGCGCTCGTGAACAACGCCGTCGAAGGTGTGACCAAGGGCTGGACGCGCGATCTGGAGATTGTCGGCATCGGCTACCGCGCGGAATTGAAAGGCAAAGGAACCGTGGTGTTCAGCCTGGGGTATTCGCACCCGATTGAATATCCGCTGCCTTCCGGAATTGAGGTGGCCGTCGATCCGAAGCAGACGAAGCTGACGGTAAGCGGGATCGACCGGCAGAAAGTTGGTCAGGTTGCCGCTGAGATGCGTGGCCTGCGCCCGCCCGATCCGTACAAGAACAAGGGCGTGCGCTACGCCGGCGAGCGCTTGAAGAAGAAAGTAGGAAAGACGGGAGCGAAATAAGAAAATTTTGTAATCGGGTAATTTGGTAATCGGGCAATTTTCCGGACTTGCACACTTTGGATTTGCTCAATTACGAAATTACCCGATTACCCGACTGCAAAATGGATTCTCTATGCTGACGCAAACCTCGAAGAACACGATCCGGCGGCGGGTGCATGAGCGCATCCGCAAGAAAGTGCTCGGCACTACGGAACGGCCGCGGCTGAATGTGTACCGCTCTTTGAATCACATTTATGTGCAGCTGATCGACGATCTCAAAGGCGCAACCCTGGTCTCGGCGAGCACCGCCGAAGGCAAGAAGGCTGAGCGGCGCACCGGCGGCAATGTGGCGGCTGCGAAGGCCGTAGGCAAGACGATTGCGGAGCGGGCCAAGGCAAAAGGGATCGACAAAGCCGTATTTGATCGTGGCGGCTACATCTATCACGGCCGAGTGAAGGCCCTGGCTGATGCCGCCCGCGAGGCCGGCTTGAAATTTTGAAGCGTTGGAAATTGAGTAATCAAGTAATTTTGTAATTGAAAACCCGCTAGCTGGGTTCAGATCACCAAATTACCCGATTACCAAATTACGAAATGGGTTACTAATGCCAACAGTCGTTAAGAAACTCGATGCAGGCGCCTATCAACTGAAGGACCAGGTGGTCGCCATTAACCGCGTCACAAAGGTGGTTAAGGGGGGCAAAAACCTCTCCTTTGCTGCGCTGGTTGTGGTCGGCGATCCGACGGCGGCGGTGGTGGGATACGGCTCGGGAAAAGCCAAGGAAGTCCCCCAGGCCATCCGAAAGGGAATCGAATCTGCCAAGAAAAACCTGCTGAAGGTCAACTTGACACAAACCAGCATTCCGCATCTGGTGTTGGGACGGTTTGGTTCGGGTACGGTGTTGTTGAAACCGGCGCCGGAAGGCACGGGCGTAATCGCCGGCGGCGCCGTGCGCGCGGTGATGACTTCGGCGGGAGTGCAGAACGTGCTGACCAAGTCGATTGGCACGACCAATCCGCACAATGTGGTTAAGGCCACGTTTGACGCGCTCAAGAAGCTCAAGAACAGGGAAGATGTTGCGGCCTTGCGCGGTAAGTCGGCCGAGGAGTTGTGATGGCGAAGACGGCAAACACAGGGGCGGGTATGCTGCGTCTGAAGTGGGTGCGTTCCGCTATTTGCGCTCCGGTGAAGCAAAAGCGGGTCGTGAAAGGGCTGGGCTTTACGCGGCTAAACCAGGTCGTGGAGCGTCCGGATACGCCGGCCATCCGTGGCATGGTGGCGAAGGTGCCGCATTTGGTGGAAATTGTGCAATGGGAGTCAGCCCTCAGTTAGATCTGAGAGAGCTGAAGGCTGAAGGCTGAAGGCTTATATGAATCTTTCGAACATACGAGCGCCGAAGAAGGCTTCTGAGAAGCGCAAGCGCGTAGGTCGCGGCATGGGATCGGGCATGGGTAAAACTTCCACGCGCGGACACAAAGGCCAGCGCTCCCGCAGCGGCTCGCGCCTGTTGCGCGGTTTTGAAGGCGGCCAAATGCCGTTGCACCGGCGCATGCCCAAGCGCGGGTTCACCAACATTTTCCATAAGGAATACGCGATTGTGAGTCTGGAGCGGCTGGCGGCCTTGGGCGAAACCACCATTACACCGGACGTGCTGCGCAAGACGGGCGTGATTAAGTCGAAGCACCCCATCAAAGTTTTGGGCGATGGCGAACTCTCGACCGCGCTGACCGTGCAGGCGCACAAATTTTCCAAATCGGCGCAGGAAAAAATCACCAAAGCGGGCGGCAAGTTCGAGGTCTTGCAGTAGATGTTCGAGAAACTGGCCAATATCTTCCGCATTCCCGACCTGCGCAAGCGGATTCTGTTTACGCTGGCCATGCTCGCGGTTTACCGGCTGGGGGGGCACATTCCCACTCCCGGCATCAACACCGACAAGCTGCAACAGTTCTTCGAGCAGAACCGGGGATCGCTGCTCGGCTTCGTCGATTTGTTCAGCGGCGGCAACCTGCGGCGCCTGACAGTTTTTGCCCTGGGCATCATGCCCTACATCACCGCTTCGATCATTCTGCAACTGCTGACCGTGGTCTATGAGCCGCTGGCAAAATTGCAGAAAGAAGGCGAACTGGGGCGCAAGAAAATCACCCAGTGGACGCGTTACCTGACCGTGATCCTGAGCGCGGTGCAATCCTTTGGAATCGCCATCAGCTTGCAGAAGGCAGGCGATTTTGTGGTCACGCCGGGCGCGGGTTTCATCCTGATGACGATGCTCACCCTCACCACAGGCAGTGCCTTCATCATGTGGCTCGGCGAGCAGATTACCGAACGCGGTGTGGGCAACGGAATGTCGCTGCTGATCTTTGCCGGCATCGTGGTGGGCTTGCCCCGCGGCGTGGCCGACCTCGTGGACAAGGCCAAAAACAACGCCTGGGGATCGTTTACCCCCGTTGCCATGATTTTGTTGCTCGCAGTCATGATTTTGATAGTTGGGTTCATCGTCTATGTCGAGCGCAGCGAGCGCCGCATTCCGGTGCAATATGCCAAGCGAGTGGTGGGCCGGAAGGTTATGGGCGGCCAGTCGACGCATCTTCCTCTGCGCGTGAATGCGGGAGGCGTCATGCCGGTGATTTTCGCCTCTTCGATTCTCACTCTGCCGCAAACCGTGCTTTACAGCTGGCGCGATAACCGCTATTTCGGAACGCTGATCAAAGCGCTGGGCTGGGGCGAGCCGCTTTACACGTTTCTGTATGCAATCGGCATCATCTTCTTTGCCTATTTTTATGTGTCGATCGTTTTCAATCCCAACGAAGTGGCCGATAACATGCGGAAGTATGGCGGATTCATTCCCGGCATCCGTCCTGGCAAACGCACTGCCGACCATATCAATGAAATTTTGACCCGGATCACTCTGGTCGGGGCGCTCTACCTGATCATCATTTCGTTCATTCCCGAGTGGATGATCACGGGAATCCACCTGAATCATTTACCCGGTGCGATGGGGGCATTTTTCGAACGCCTACCGACCTGGGTAACCAACGGGCTGGGCGTGAATTTTTATTTCGGCGGCACCTCGCTGCTCATTGTGGTAGGCGTGGCCATGGACACGGTGACCCAGATTGAAGCGCAGCTCATCATGCGCCACTACGACGGCTTCACTCCCAAGAGTGGGCGCATTCGGGGCCGCCGCTGGTAAGTCGCGGTGAGAAGTGCAGAGCACGGGCAGCTTTGGGGCAAGTTTGATGGCGGATGCGACCGCGCGTAATGTTGGGCCGATTATTCTGCTCGGACCGCCGGGCGCCGGCAAAGGTACACAAGCCAAGCGGATCGCGGAACGCTATGGCATTCCGCAGATTTCCACGGGAGACATTCTGCGAGAGAATGTCGAACGCGGCACGCCGCTTGGGCTGCTGGCTCGCGACATCATGGCGCGTGGGGACTTGGTGCCCGACGATCCGATCTTCGACATGGTGGCGCAGCGCTTGCGCCAGATGGATTGCGAGCACGGATTTATTTTGGATGGGTTTCCGCGCACGCCGGCCCAGGCCGGCTGGCTGGACGCCTTTTTGGAGCATGAGTTCTTTGAAAAACTGCACCGCGGCTTGTGCCTGCCGATTGTGATCCGCATCAAGGTGGATTACAATCGGCTAGTTAAGCGCCTAACCGGACGCAGGACTTGCCTCGCTGGCGGACACATCTACAACGTCTACTCCCATCCACCCAAGGTTGACGGAATCTGCGACGTTGATGGTTCCAGGCTTGTGATACGCGATGACGATCGGGAGGGAGTCATTCGCGAGCGGCTGACCGCGTACGAACTTCAGACCAGGCCTGTGATCGACTATTACGAGCACAAAGGCCGTTTGGTTTGCATCGATGGCGATGCCGCGATGGATGAAGTCTCGCGGCAAGTCTGGCAGCTGCTGGAAGGCCAGCGGACGGCCACTGGTTGAGGCTTATGGGAATTGTTTGCAAGTCGGGGAGCGAGATCGAAAAGATGCGGCGCAGCGGCCGCGTCGTCCGCGAAGTCCTCGATCGGGTGCGTGAGCTGGTGAAGCCTGGTGTCACGACGATGGATCTGGAGCGCGCCGCCGAGAGCAAAATCAAGGAATTGGGGGCGAAGCCGGCGTTCAAGGGATACTACGATTATCCCTGCGTGTTGTGCACGTCGATCAATGATGAAATTGTGCACGGCATTCCCTCGGAGAAGCGGGCGCTGAAAGCCGGAGACATTGTTTCGATCGATTGCGGCGTGGTGCTCGATGGATATTACGGAGATGCGGCGATTACGCTTCCGGTCAATGGCGCGCTCACGCCGGAATTGCGCAAGCTGCTGGAAGTTACTGAATCGTCATTGTACCGGGGCATTGAAGCGGCGCGCATCGGGAACTCGGTCGGCGATGTGGGGGCGGCGGTGCAGGAGTGCGTGGAGGCCAGCGGCTTCAGCGTGGTGAGAGAGTTTGTCGGGCACGGCATCGGCACCCGTTTGCATGAAGAGCCGCAGGTGCCGAATTTCGGTACGCGCGGCCACGGGGCGCGCTTGCGTGAAGGCATGGTGCTGGCCATCGAGCCCATGGTCAATTCGGGCAGGCCCGAAGCCAGGGTGCTCGCGGATAAATGGACCGCAGTGACGGCCGACGGCAGTTTCAGCGCGCACTTTGAGCATTGCGTGGCGGTCACGAGAGATGGCCCGGTGATTTTGACGCAATAGGGCTTTCAGCTCCTGGCTAAAAGCCAAAGGCTGGGAGCCAAAAGCTAAGTTAAGGGGTGCATGAGCAAAGAAGACGCGATTGAAGTCATGGCCACGGTCCTTGAACCGCTGCCGAATGCGATGTTCCGGGTTGAGCTGGCAGAGACCAAGCACCAGGTGCTAGCCCATGTTTCCGGGAAGATGCGTAAGAACTTTATCCGCATTCTCCCGGGTGACAAAGTTGCAGTTGAACTTTCGCCTTACGACTTGAATCGCGGAAGGATTGTGTATCGTTATAAATGAGCGTTCCGCCGTTCCGCCGAGTTTTTTCTGGCGGCTGATGGCTGACGTCTGAAGGCTGGTTTCATGAAAGTCCGAGCATCGGTAAAGAAAATTTGCGACAAGTGCAAGATCATTCACCGCAAGGGTGTGGTGCGCGTGATCTGCGTCAACTCGAAACATAAGCAGCGGCAGGGATAAATGGCTTCCGGCCTTTGGCTTTTCGCTGAAGGCCAAAAGCTAAAAGCCAGGAGCCAGAGGGAAACATGGCACGTATCGCAGGCATAGATCTTCCGCGCAACAAGCACATTTATATTGCGCTGACCTATATCTACGGAATCGGCGTTCCGCGCTCGTCGCGCATTCTTGACGAAGCCAAGGTCGACCCGATGAAGAAGGTCCAGGATTTGGGCGAAGACGAAGTCAACCGCATCCGCCAGGTGATCGAAGGCGAGGGACTGGTCGAAGGCGATCTCCGCAAGGAAGTGCAGATGAACATCAAGCGGCTGATCGAAATCGGCTCGTACCGCGGGTACCGGCATCGCCGTAACTTGCCAGTCCGCGGACAGCGTACCCACACCAACGCGCGCACCCGCAAGGGCCCGCGCAAGGGAACGGTCGCCATCAAGAAAAAGGCGACGGCGAAAACTTAGAATCCGCTGTTGGCCTTTGGCTGTTGGCCGTTGGCAAAAGGCGCCATGGCAAGCCAAGGGCTGAGAGCCAAGAACTAAAGGCAGAGACTTTATGGCAAAACCTGAAGCGGCGACTGGGGCCCCGGCGGCGCCAGAGAAAAAAGGCAAAAAGAAGCAGTTCAAGAAAAAAGAGCGCAAGCACGTTCCGTTTGGCGTGGCCCACATTCAGGCCTCGTTCAACAACACGATCGTGACCATCTCCGATCCGGCTGGGAACGTACTGGCCTGGAAGAGTTCCGGTTCGCTGGGCTTCCGCGGCTCGCGCAAGGGAACGCCGTTCGCGGCGCAACAAGCAGCCATGAACGCGGCCAATCAGGCCCGGGATCATGGCGTGCGCACTGTCGAAGTCCGCGTGAGTGGCCCCGGCTCGGGGCGTGAGTCTGCGATCCGGGCGCTGGCCGCGGCAGGCATCGAAGTGCGAGCGATCCGCGATACGACGCCGATCCCGCACAACGGCTGCCGCCCGCCGAAGAGAAGAAGAGTGTGACAAATTTCAAATTTTAGAATTTGAAATTTCAAAATTAGGGTTTTTCGTCCGGGAAGAAGGGTTGAAGCCAAGCCCGTAAACCGGTCATCTAAGGAGAAGACAACTTGGCACGTTACACCGATGCAGTTTGCCGTCTATGCCGCCGCGAGGGCATGAAGCTGTTCCTCAAAGGCGCAAAATGCTTCAGCGATAAATGTCCGATCGAAAAGCGCAACTTCGCTCCCGGTCAGCACGGGAAGGACCGTAAGGCCAAAGTCGTCGGCTACGGCCTGCAGTTGCGCGAGAAGCAGAAAACCAAGCGGATCTATTTCACGCAGGAAACCCAGTTCCGCAATTATTTTGAGAAGGCCGCCCGCTCCAAGGGCGTGACCGGCGAAATGTTGCTGCAACAACTGGAGCGCCGCTTGGATAACATTGTTTTCCGGATGGGCTTCGGGGTTTCCCGGCGCCAGGCGCGCCAGTTGGTGCGCCACGGGCATGTCACTGTGGATGGGCGGAAGGTCAACATTCCCTCCTATGAAGTCAGCGTCGGCGAGGAGATTGCCGTCCGTGAAGGCAGCCGCAAGCTCGCAGTTCTCGAGCAGGCGAAGGAATTTGCCAGCCATCAGAACACGCCGACCTGGCTCGAGATTGACCGCGACAACTACAAAGGCCGCGTACTGGCATTGCCCAAACGCGAAGACATTAATTTGCCGGTCAATGAGCAGTTGATCGTGGAGTTGTACAGTAAATGACGCCGTTTCGCGAGGCGTCTGAGCCTCGCGGGCGTCATCCTGAGCGGAGCGAAGTATCTGTTGTTCGGTCCACTTTTCGAGCCAGATCAGCCAGTGCTGACGAAAATCTTTACCCACCTGAGTGTGGACCAACTCAGGGAGCCGGCACTGAGCCAAACGGCCGAAGGAGAAACAAATGCTTTGGAAGGGCTTTCAAAAACCAAAACGTCTTGCGGTCGATACCTCGACCTTAACCGACAAGTACGGAATTTTCTGGGCACAGCCGTTTGAGCGCGGATTCGGCACAACCATCGGCAATGCCTTACGCCGGGTGCTGCTCTCTTCGATCGAAGGCGCGGCCATCACCGCGGTGAAGATCGAAGGCGTGCTACACGAGTTCCAATCGATCCCCGGAGTGGTCGAAGACGCGACTGACATCATCCTCAACCTGAAGCAGATTCCCTTTAAGTTGAGCGGCGATGCCCCGAAGGCGATCTATCTCCGCGCCGACACACCGGGTGTTGTGACCTCCGGTATGCTCGAGGCTGACGCCGACGTCGAAGTTCTCGACAAAGACGTTTACATCGCAACCGTCAGCGAAGGCGGCAAGCTCGACATGGAAATGCGCCTGAAGCGCGGCCGCGGCTACGTCTCCGCCGACAAGAACTTCGACGAGGATCTCGGCATCGGATTCATCCCGATCGATTCCGTCCACTCGCCCGTGCGCAAGTGCAATTACACGGTCGAAGCGGCGCGTCTGGGGCAGATCACCGATTACGACAAGTTGACGATCGAAGTGTGGACCAACGGCTCAATCACGCCGGCCGATTCCATCGGCCTGGCGGCGAAGCTGCTGAAAGACCACATGAACATCTTTATCAACTTCGAAGAGGACATTGAGACCACGGCCGCTGCCGATGAGCGCAAGCCTGAAATCAAGAACGAGAACCTGAACCGTTCCGTCGAAGAGCTCGAGCTGTCGGTGCGCAGCTACAACTGCCTGAAGAACGCGAACATTCAGACCATCGGCGAGTTGGTGCAGAAGACTGAAGCCGAAATGCTGAAGACCAAGAACTTCGGGCGCAAGTCGCTGAATGAGATTAAGGAGATTCTGGCGTCGATGGGCCTGAGCCTGGGAATGAAGATCGACGAGCACGGCAATGCCGTGCCCGGCCCGACTTCGAACCAGATTTTGCCGGCTTCGGCCTATGGCCCGGACGATCAGCTGTGAAAGCAGGGGCTAGTGATCAGCGACTAGCGACTAGTAAGAATCGGCCGCTTTATAACTGATTACTAACCACTAGCCACTGGGGTTCAAAACCATGCGTCACAAAGTAGCAGGCTACAAACTCGGACGGACCACGTCGCACCGCCGCTCGTTGCTGCGGAATCTGGCGACTTCGCTCATTCTCGAAGAGCGGATTGAGACCACTGTGCCCAAGGCGAAAGCCTTGCGGCCACGCGTCGAGAAGATGATCACGCTGGGTAAGCGCGGCGACCTGGCCGCCCGTCGCCAGGCGGGTGCGTATCTGATGACGCGCGAAGCTGTCGACAAGCTTTTCGACACCATCGGCCCGCGCTTTGGCGACCGCAACGGTGGCTTCCTGCGCATCGTCCGCACCGGCTGGCAGAAGGGTGACGGAGCAGAGAAAGCCTTCATCGAACTGCTCGGCAGCGAGCAGGTTCAGGAAGAGAAGAAACAGAAACGCGCCGAAGCCCGCGCCAAGCGCGCTGAAGAAGCCAAGAAGGCGATGGAAGAAGCCGAATCTCAGGCGGGCGGGGGTGAAGCCGCGCCAGCCGAACCAGCCAGCGAGCGCGAAAAGAAAGAGTAAACCATCAACATCCATTTTCAAGGACGGGCCTTGCCCGTCCTTTTCTTTTTGCCCCCGATTAGTTTTCGCCTGGCAGTACATGTCCTCTCGGGTCTATCGCCGGTAATCTGGCCTGAAGGCAATGTAGCCGTACACTTGTGTGAAGGATCATGGAAGTTCATCGCACACAAGTGGGGATCGCCGTGGGCGCAGGCGCACTCGTGCTTGTTGTCTTCTTCGGCTATCTGCACTGGCTAAGCGGACAGGGGCCCGTGCTCGCGCGTTCGGAAGACCGCGATCCGCTTTCGGGCATTCCAAATTCTATTTCGCTGAACCCGCTGCGCGACCGCACTTCCGAACACGAAGCTGCGAAATTCATTCGCGCCATGCACGATGGCAAATGCCGCGAGGAATTAGCCTCGTGGGAAAAAGATTATCGCAGGAAATACGCGCAATTCCTTTGCGATTCCGAAGCCCAGCATCCGCTGCTCTCGTGGGAGGTAGTGGAATGGGAGGATACGCCGCCGCTGCGCATTCTGCACTATCGTGGAAAACGCCTGGTTGCCGTAGGCCAGAGGAAAACCTACAAGGAACTATTTTCCGTCACCCTCGAGAACAGGGGCGGCGAATGGGCCGTGACCAAGTACGACGCGATGTATTAATCGGCCGCGCTGGCCTCGCCCAGGCGGTTTCGCGGACTGCTGTTCTTGAAGCGAAACCACAGAAAAATCACGAGCTGCGCGACAAATGCGGCTGAGCTGTCCAGCACTACATCGGAAACCAGGCCGGTGCGGCCGGGAATGAAGGTCTGGTGCCACTCGTCGAGAGAAGCCACCAGCGCGGTCATGAAGAAGGCGATTCCCGCCCATTGAATCGACCATCGCATGCCCGGAAAAGACAAGCTCGCTTTCCAGGCGCGAAACAAAAGCCAGCTCAGCATAAAATAGCCGAAAAAATGGCCAGACTTGCGGATGTAGAAGTGCACGACTTCGAAGCGCGACAGGTCGAGCCCCATCAGGAAATGCAGCAAAGGAAAAAGAATGCGGCCGGTGTTCTCGGCCGACCCCAGGCTGGTGGACTCGCCCGCGATCAATCCGAGCCAGAGCGCAGCCGCGATCCAGGCTCTCAGTTTTTGCTTGCCGGCGGGAGTCAATCGAGGATGGCCCTATTCGACGGCATAGTTAGGTGCTTCACGCGTAATCATGACGTCGTGCACGTGGCTCTCGCGCAAACCAGCGCCGCTGATGCGCACAAAACGGGTTTTCTGCAGCAACTCAGGAATCGTCACGCAGCCACAATATCCCATGCCTGATTTCAAGCCGCCGACCATCTGGTGCACGATCATGGAAACCGAGCCGCGATAGGGAACCCGACCTTCAATGCCTTCCGGCACCAGTTTTGCTAGGCGATTGGATTCCTCGCCGTCGATGCCGACCGCAGTCGAGGCATCGCCGTCGATGCTCTGCGAGTAACGCTCGCTGGAGCCGGCAGCCATTGCGCCGATTGATCCCATCCCGCGATAAGCTTTGAAGCTTCGCCCTTGGTAAAGAATCAGTTCGCCCGGGCTTTCGTCAGTTCCCGCAAACATCGATCCGATCATCACCGTGCTCGCGCCCGCAGCCAGAGCCTTGGTGATATCGCCGGAATACTTAATGCCACCGTCGGCGATCACAGGTACGCCGGCGTCTTTGGTGGCGCGGTACGCTTCGGCAATGGCGGTAATCTGCGGCACGCCGGCGCCAGTGACCACGCGCGTGGTGCAGATTGATCCGGGACCGATCCCGACTTTAATCGCATCCGCCCCAGCTCGTGCCAATTCACAGGCGCCATCGAAGGTGGCAACGTTGCCGGCGATGAGATCGATTTCCGGCAACTTCGATTTCACCAGCTTGATCGCCTCCAGCACTCGCGTGGAATGGCCGTGCGCACTGTCGATGGTAAGCACATCCGCTTTCGCCTTGGCTAATTCCTGCGCCCGCTCCAGAAAGTCGCCGGTCGCGCCGATGGCAGCGCCTACGCGCAAGCGCCCGTGGGAATCCTTTGCGGCGTTCGGATATTTGAGTTTCTTTTGAATGTCTTTGACCGTGATCAGGCCTTTGAGGTTGTATTTGTCATCGACCACCAGCAACTTCTCCACGCGATGTTCGTGCAGGATATTCTCCGCATCTTCGAGCGTGGTTCCAACTGGCACGGTGATGAGATTTTCCTTGGTCATCACCTTGCTGATCGGAACATCAAAACGCGTTTCAAAGCGCAGATCGCGGTTGGTCAAAATGCCAACTAGTTTTCCGTTCTTGGTGATCGGAACTCCGGAAATTTTGTAACGGCGCATCACTTCCAGCGCCTCGGAAACTTTGGCGTCCGGCGACATGGTCACGGGATCGACGATCATGCCGCTCTCCGAGCGCTTTACTTTGTCCACTTCATTGGCCTGCTGTTCAATCGTAAGATTGCGGTGAATCGTGCCCAGCCCGCCCTGCTGCGCCAGGCCAATGGCCATGTGCGATTCGGTCACCGTATCCATGGCGGCGCTGACGATGGGAATGTTGAGCCGGATATTGCGCGTGAGCTGCGTCTGGGTATTCACCAGCGCAGGAATAACATCCGAACGCGCAGGCAGCAGCAATACGTCGTCAAAAGTGAGCGCTTCCGGAACAGGAAAATGAATCATATGCATCTCAACAGAATCGAATAGTCCTCATTCTAGAGACAGCGGGCGGTCTGCGCAAATCGCAATCCTCGGCGGCTTACCTGCCTTTGCAAATCTGCGGCAGATGAGCGTATATTTAGATATAGAAACTGTTGTGTAGTACCAGCACGTGGCGGAACACACCAGTGGGCGCAAGCCCACTTTTTAGTTTCGCCCGTTTCCGGCGCGCGACATCGTCCTATAAATCATTGATTTAATGGCGCTTGAGATCGAAAAGATTCGGGCGATAGCGGAGCGGGTTGCGGCCTCAGCCGGTTTGGAAGTGGTTGAGGTTGAACTGCGGGGAGGGGGAAAGTCCCGCATGCTGCGCATCGTAATCGACAAACCGGCCGGGGTCACGCACGAAGATTGCTCGGGCGTGAGCCGCGAAGTGAGCACGATTTTGGATGTGGAAGATGCGGTGGGAGGCGGCTCGTATGTTCTCGAGGTCTCTTCGCCGGGGTTGGACCGTAAACTGCTTCGCCCGGCGGACTATGAACGTTTCACCGGCAGCCGCGTGAAGTTAACGACACGGATGCCGGTCGATGGAAATCGCCATTTTGAAGGCCGGTTGGAGAAATTCAACGAGGGACATCTGACGCTGGAACTCGGGAGTCCGCGCAAAAAGAATCGCGGAACTCCGGAGCAGAAAAAACTGGAAATTGATCTGGCCAACGTGGAGAAGGCGAACCTGATACCAGAAATTTGAAATCGGAATGACGTATGGCAAGCGAGCTTTATAACATCATCGATGCGGTAAGCCGGGAGAAGGGCATTGATCCGCAAATTGTAGTCAGCGCGGTGGAAGACGCCATTGTCGTCGCCACGCGGAAATATTACAAGACGCAGGAGAACCTGCGGGCTGAGTTGGACAAAGATACCGGCAAGATCAATGCATTCGTGGTGAAAAGCGTGGTTGAGAGCCCGGAGCAGGTGGAAGATCCGCTTCTTCAAGTCACTCTGGAAGATGCCCGCAAGCTGGATGCGAACGTAGAAGTCGGGGGCGAATTGCGCATTCCCAAAGCGACCGAAGGCATTCTTGGCCGGATTGCGGCCCAGCTCGCGAAGCAGGTGATCTTTCAGAAGGTGCGCGAGGCCGAACGTGACACGGTCTATAACGAGTACATCGGGCGAGTGGGCGAAATCGTCAACGCGACGGTGAAGCGCATCGAAGGCCCGGATGTGATCTTCGACCTAGGCAAAGCAGAGTCGCGCATGCCGCGCAAGGAGCAATCCCGGTTGGAGTCTTTCGCGATCGGCGAACGGGTCCGGGTGGTGATTGCGCGCGTGGAAAAAGCTTCTAAAGGTCCGGCAGTCGTGGTTTCGCGGGCAGCACCGGAACTGGTGCAGCACCTCTTCCAGACGGAGGTGCCGGAAATTTACGACAGCACAGTCGTGATCCGCGCCATCGCCCGCGAAGCTGGTGAGCGCACCAAGATCGCGGTCATGTCGAAGGACAAGGATGTCGACGCCGTCGGCGCCTGCGTGGGCATGAAAGGCATGCGGGTGCAGTCCATCATTCGCGAGCTGCGCGGCGAAAAGATCGACATCATCGAGTACCACGAAGATCCCGTCACCTTCGCCGAGAAGGCGCTACAGCCGGCCAAAGTGAGCCGGGTTACCGTGCTTGACCCAAGCGACAAGCATCTCGAAGTTGTCGTGGACGACAGTCAGCTTTCTCTCGCCATCGGCAAGAAGGGTCAAAACGTCCGTCTGGCGGCGAAATTGCTGGGCTGGAAAATCGATATCAAGAGCGAAGAAGAGAAGCGGCAGGAAGTGGAAGAGCAGATGTCCGCGCTGGTTGGCTCCGCTGCCACACCATTGGAAAAGGTACCCGGGCTGGGCGAGGGGTTGGTGGAAAAGCTGAGTGCGGCCGGAATTACTACGGTCGAGGCCCTGGCGGACATGACGCCCGAGCAACTCGAGGCGATCGAGGGAATTGGCCCCAAAACCGTGGAAAAAATCAGTCTCGCGGTGAATAATTATTTCTCCAGCCTGGAATCGGAGGAGGCGGCTGCGGCCCCCGAGGGCGAAGCAGGGGCGGTTGCATCGTCGAGCGAAGAGCCTGTGGCTCAGGATGCCGCGAGTAGTGAGAGCGTAGTCGAAGCGACGAGCGAACCCGCCACGGAACCAGGCGAGGCTTCTGCTGAGCCCGCTGAGGGCACCAATGAACCTTCCGGAACTGAGTCGTAGTGAAGGACCTTGGTGCAGCGCACGCCGAACATGATGCTGTGAGGTTGCGATGAAGACTTAAGAAGAGCCCGGAGGAACGAAGGCGCGGATGAGCAAGATTCGAATCAATGATCTGGCCAGGGAGCTGGAAGTCAAGAGCAAGGCGATCCTGGACGTGTTGGAAGCGGTCGGGGTCACCGAGAAGAAGACGCATTCCAGTTCTCTGGAGGAACACGAAGCCGAGAAGGTTCGTGTCCACTTCCGCGCCAGCGGCGAATCCCAATCTTCCGGCCGGTCAACGCGTTCCAGCCACGGTGGCGCGGAAGAGATCAAAACCAAGATCGATCTCTCCCACATTTCCAAGCCCGGTGATGTCCTAAAGGCAATCATCAGCAAACAACATCCGGCTCCGGCCGCGTCTCACCCACCGGCTCCGCATGTTCCCGAGAAACCAGCGCCGCCGGTAATTGCCAAACCTGCTTCAGTTCCGCCAGTCGTCACCGAAGCGCCGGTGGTTGAGACGGCAAAGCCCGCCGTGCCTCCGATCGCTCCAAGGCCAGCAGCTCCGCCGCCGGCAGTTGTGTCCGCAATGCCGATTAAGCCTCCGCCGCAGCCGGCCATGAGTCCGGCGATTCAGGCTCCGGTTGCGCCAGTGCAGCCACCGCCTCGCTTCGTGACCCCGCCGGCTCCGGCTATGCAGGCAGCTCCGCCACCGGCTGCGCGCCCCACGACGAGCGCAGGACCTGTCCCCCCCCCAGCTCCGCCGCCACGCATGATCGTTCCGCAAACTGGGCCGCGTCCAGTTTACAAAGCCCCGGTTGCTCCGGCGGCCTCTGGAACCAGTCGTCCCATGTCCGCTTCTGCCAGGCCAGTTCCTGGCCGGCCTGTGCCCGGGCAGCCGATTTTCCAGCGTCCTCGGCCGGCCGCGCCAACGTCACGTCAGCCCTTACGGCCCGGCGAGCGCCGTCCGATGCACCCTACGCGCCAGTCCCCGACGGGAGTGCGTCCGCTGGGAGTTGGCCCGGGATTGCCTCCACCCGGACCGGCTCGTCCGGGCAGCCGCCCCGGGGCTCCAGCGCGCCGTCCAGGGCAGCGCTACGTCCCCCGCGGTGTGAAGGAAGGCCCGATGAAGGGCTACGTGCCGCCGCCACGGCTGACGGTTTCCAACGAACCGCTGCCCATCACGCGCAGCATCACGATCACCGAAGGAATCAGCGTCAAGGATCTTGCCGAGAAGTTGGGTATCCGCGCCAAGGATCTGATCGCCCGTCTTTTGGCGCGTGGCGTGTTTGCCACCATTAATCAAACTCTGGATGCGGAATTGGCGGGCGAGATGGCGCGCTTCTTCGGGGCCGACACCAATGTGATCAGCTTCGAAGAGCAGGCGCAAAAAGAGATCTCTGACTCGGCGGTCGGCGAAGAAGGCGCCGCCAGCGAAGGCATTCCGCGTCCACCCGTGGTTACGATCATGGGCCACGTGGACCATGGCAAAACCACCCTGCTCGATTCGATCCGCTCGACCAGCGTTGCCGAAGGCGAAGCCGGCGGCATCACACAGCACATCGGCGCCTACAAGGTCACGATTCAGGATTCCAGCTCGCCCGCCTACGGGCGCCAGATTGTTTTTCTCGATACGCCCGGCCACGAGGCCTTCACGCGCATGCGTTCCCGGGGCGCGAAAGCCACGGATATCGTTGTCCTGGTGGTTGCCGCCGATGATGGCGTGATGCCGCAGACCCTCGAAGCCATTGACCACGCGCACGCCGCCGAAGTGCCGATCATCGTCGCCGTGAACAAAATTGACAAACCTGACGCTCTGCCCGATCGCGTTAAAAAACAGCTCGCCGATCGCGGCCTGGTGCCGGAGGATTGGGGCGGCAAAACCGTATTCGTCGATGTTTCGGCGAAGAAGAAAACCAATCTCAATCTTCTTTTGGAAATGATCTGCCTGGTTGCCGACCTGCAAGAGCTGAAGGCCACACCGGATCGCCCGGCAACCGGAGTTGTGCTCGAAGCCAAACTCGACCGCGGTCGCGGACCGGTGGCTACCGTGCTGGTGCAAAATGGCACGCTGCACAACGGCGACAATTTCGTCGTCGGCAACGTCTACGGCAAGGTCCGAGCGATGCTTGATGACCGGGGCAACCAGATTGCCGAGGCGCCGCCTTCGACCCCGGTGGAAATCCTCGGCATGGAAGGTCTGCCGCAGGCGGGCGATCAATTTGTCGTGGTTGCTGATCGCGATAAGGCACGCGGCATCTCAGATTACCGTGAGCAGAAAGCCCGTGAGGCCGCGCTGGCCAAGAGTTCGCGCGTCTCCCTGGAAGGCTTGGCCGAACAGATTAAGACAGCCGGAACGAAAGAGCTCAACATCATTTTGAAGGCCGACGTTGGCGGCTCGGTCGAAGTGCTGACCGACTTGCTAACCAAACTTTCCAACGAAAAAGTTCGGCTGAAAGTGCTGCGTTCTGGCGTGGGCGCCATCACCGAGAGCGACGTTCTTCTGGCTTCGGCGTCGAATGCAATTATCATCGGATTCAGCGTTCGCCCGGAGCGCAAAGCGCAGGAACTCGCAGAACAGGAAAAGGTCGACATTCGCCTGCACTCCATCATCTACGAGCTCCAGGACGAGATTAAGCGCGCCATGAGCGGCTTGCTCGAGCCGACCATCAAAGAGACCTATCAGGGCCGCGCGGAAGTTCTGGAGACCTTCCGCATCCCGAAGGTGGGCACGGTCGCCGGCTGCCGCGTGTCGGACGGCCTGATCAAGCGCGACTCCGAGGTGCGCCTGTTACGTGACAATGTTGTTGTCTTCAAGGGCAAGATCGCATCGCTCCGCCGCTTCAAGGACGATACCAACGAAGTACGGAACGGCATGGAGTGCGGCATAGCCATCACCAACTACAGCGACGTGAAGGTTGGCGATGTGATCGAAGCCTTTGTGACCGAGCGGATTGCGGCTGAAGTGATCGCATAAAAGTGGCTGGTGGTTGGTGGCTGCTTGCGCTTTTGGCACTGACCACTGACCACTGGCCACTGCATGATTGCCTTTCTCACCCTCGAACTGCGGATTGAAGCAGCGCAGTCTCTCAAAGACAAACGCCAGGTGGTGCGCAGCTTGAAAGACCGGCTACGCGCGCACTTCAATGTCTCTGTGGCTGAGCTGGACGCCAGCGGCTTGTGGAATCGCGCGACCATCGGAGTGGTCAGCGTTTCCGACTCGCGGGATTACCTGGATGGCCTGATGAAGAATGTCGAGCGGCACGCCACGCGCGTTGCCAATAACAACGGCGCGGATCTGGCTGACTCCTTTGTCGAATATTTCTAACGTTTTCTCTGTCTTTAACTTGCAGCTTCCCCAACCCGGCTCCGATTTTTTCTGATATTCTCAAGCGTTTTACTCGAGGTGTAGCTGTGGAACGGCGTGGTCAGAAGTATCACCGGGAGCGTTTGGCGGAGGCGCTGCGTGAGGAGATCGAAACGCTCGTGGAAGGTGAATTGGGCGATCCCCGGATCGGCCTGGTAAGCGTCAGTTCGGTGCAACTGGCGGAGGACTCGCGCTCGGCGCGAGTTTTAATCACGGTGGAGGGTGACGACGAGGAAGCCGAGCGGTCGCTTGCCGGGCTGGCGGCGGCAGCGGGATTCGTTCGCCGTGAACTGGGCGAACGGCTGAACTTGCGTCATCCGCCCGAATTGTTCTTTCAACTGGACCGCTCCCAGCAGCAGCAGGCAAGAATTGAAGACCTGCTAAAGCGGACCAGGAGCGGCAAACAGCGATAGTAGTTGGAGTTTCGTGCCGATATGTTGGATGAGGTGCTGAGACAGATCGAGCAGCGCGACCGATTCGTGCTGACCTCGCATGCCCGCCCCGATGGCGATGCCGTCGGGTCTGCGCTGGCCTGTTGTCAGATTTTGCGATGCATGGGCAAGGAAGCGCAGGTGGTCTTGCGTGACGGCGTACCGCGAATTTACCGGCCGCTGCCCTATGCCGACCAGGTGATCCAGACCGACCAGGTCAATGGAAACTATCAGGCGGCGATTGTGCTCGAGTGCGACAGCATTCAACGTACGCGCCTTTCTGGACTGGAAGACCGTTTCCTGATCAGCATCGACCATCATTTGAGCGGGCGTCCTTTCGCCCACGTGAACTGGATTGATCCCCAGGCGGTCGCGACGGCGGAAATGGTTTATCGTTTGGCGCGCGAAGCAGGGGTGAAAATTTCTCCGCAGATCGCGACCTGCCTGTACACCGCTGTGCTTACCGACACCGGTTCATTCATGTTCGAAGGCACCAACGAACACACATTTGCCCTCGCCCGTGAGTTGGTGCAGGCGGGTGCCGATCCGGCGGCCTGCGCGCGCAGTGTGTATTTCGGACATTCCACGGCGAAGATGCGGCTGTTGGGGGCGGCACTCTGCAACTTGCGGCAAGAAGGCGAAATGGCCTGGATTTGTGTGACCCAGGAACAAATGCGTCAGTGCCGCGCCCGCGAGGAAGACTGCGAAGGGCTGGTGAATTATGTGCTCTCGATTCAGGAAGTGGAAGTGGCTGCTTTCTTTCGCGAATTGCCCGATGGACGCTATCGTGTAAGCCTGCGCAGCAAGGGCGGGCTCAACGTGGCCGCCGTGGCGGAGCAATTCGGCGGCGGCGGGCATGAATGCGCCAGCGGTTGCGCCGTCGACGGCCCGCTTTCCGCCGCAACTGATCTTGTGCTCTCGCTATTGCGGTCGCGTCCCTCTGACAAATAGATTCTTCATCAATTTTGCTTTCGTTGATCGTTAATGAAGATCGTTAATGAATGACCGCTCACGCCCGCTGACCGACTGGCTCCTGCTCGCCGGGTTTTGCGGGTTCCTTTATTTCTTCGGCCTGGCCTCGTTTGGATTAATCGGCGCTGACGAACCTCGCTACGCCCAAGTAGCCCGCGAAATGTTGGCGCGTGGCGATTGGATCACTCCCACGCTGGGCGGCATTCCATGGCTCGAGAAGCCGCCTTTGTATTATTGGCAAGCTATAGCTGCTTATCGAGTTTTTGGCGTAAGCGACTGGTCGGCCCGCCTGCCCTCTGCGTTTGACGCGACATTGCTGGTGATCGCTGTTTATCTTTTCCTCCGCCGCTTCCGGTCCGGCGGACAACTGGATGGCGCGCTCATGACCGCGTCCGCGGCAGGAGTAATTGCCTTTGCCCGCGCCGCTTCCACCGACATGCCACTCATCGCTTTTTTTGTCATGGCATTGCTTGCCTGGTACGCGTGGTTTGAAAGTCGAGAAAAGCCTTACTTAATTCTGTTTTATTTTTCTCTTGCCTTGGCCACGTTGGCCAAGGGCCCTGTCGCGGTGCTTCTTGCAGGAATGGTCGTTGCTGTTTTTGCCTTGGCCAGAGCCGATCTCAAGCTCGTGTGGCGCACGCTGTGGATTCCGGGAATTCTCTTGTTCCTCGCTATTAGTCTTCCTTGGTATGTCGCCGTCCAGATGAAGAACCCCGAGTTTTTCAGAGTCTTCATTCTCGAGCACAACCTCGCGCGCTTCAGCTCGAATCTTTATCGCCACGAAGAGCCTTTTTGGTATTACTTGCCTGTTTTTCTGCTCGGCTTGCTGCCGTGGGCGGTGTTTTTTGTTGCAGCCGCGTTCGAAAGCGTTCGCGCCTGGTGGGCAGAGCGTCGAGAATTCCTTCAGGCTGAGAACGCGCTCCAGGGATTTCTTCTCATCTGGATCGCTGTGCCTCTGGTCTTTTTTTCAATTTCCCGTTCAAAGCTGCCGGGGTACATTGTCCCGGCATTGCCTGCTGGAACGCTGTTGCTGGCCGAATATCTGCGCGAGCACATCATCGACAATGATCGTCCGAATTACATTCTAAGCATCCTGCATGGGCTCGTGGCCGCGGCGCCTTTGGTCCCGGCCATGATGATGCAATCGGTCATCGCGCAACACCGGTTGCCCAGGGGCAGGCCGCTGGCAATCTCGATCGCATTCGCCGCCATTCTCGCAATCGGGATCATTGCTACTCTCCAATCGAAGGCCGGGCTGCGGATGTTTCGCTTCGTCACACTCGTTCCAGTTTTACTCATCGTCACCGCAGTGCTTCGGTTGGGCGCGCCATCGCTCGATGCCACGCTCTCGGCCCGTCCTGTCGCTGCCGAGATCAGCAGACTCGGCGCCGGGCCTCTTCCGCTCGTTCTCTGGCTCGTTCCGAGAGAAACCGAATTTGGCCTGCAGTTTTATGGCAACCAGGAAATCGTGCGCTATGAGACCGGAAAACTTCCCAGAGGGCAGCTCTTATTGCTCGCGCCTGAGGCTTGGCAGAAACATGTGGCGAAACTGGCCGGCGATCGCCGCGTTTCCTACTTAGGAAGCAACGCTCCGCAAGGAATCGACTACTACTGGGTGGCGGCGCAAGAATCGCCATAGCATTTTGCTCATGGTTACTTCGCATATGCCTTCGTTTGCCTCGCACGCTGCGAAGGCACTACACTCCCATGTTCGAGGCCGCAACGCCGCTTTTGCTTGGGCACGGCCGCAGGTTTGCAGAGTGGAAATTCTCGATCTCCGGCACTTTTCTTCGGTCGATCTGCGTCCTTTGATGGAGGACGAGATCGCAGTCTGGGCGCGCCTGCTTTCCTGGGACTATCGCGGCTCGGCTGAGATGATCCAGCGCTACGTGGATGCAAAAATCCTTCCCGGCTATGCTGCGATTGATCGCGGACAAATCTTCGGCTATTCCTTTTTCGTGTATGAAGGCAACAAGGGAGTGATCGGAGATCTTTACGTCGCAAATGGAGGAAGACTTCCGGAACCACGCGAAGTGGAAAGCCGCCTGCTCTTGCACGTGATCGAAACCTTGCAGCAGTCGCCCGGGATTCATCGCATCGAAGCCCAACTCCTGGTGCATGAAGCCGGCATGGTCGCGCGCCCGTTTATGGAGCAGGGATTCCATCGCCACGCGCGGCTCTTCATGGTCTTGCCGCTTGCTGCGGACATCGTGCCGCAAAGACCTCTGCCACCTGAGATCCAGATTCGCCGCTGGGCGGAGCAGGATTATCAGGCCGCCGCCGCACTAATCACGGCCGCCTACCGCGGCCACGTCGACGCTATGATTAACGATCAATATCGCAGCCTGAGCGGTTCGTTGCGTTTTCTGAACAATATTGTGCGCTTTCCGGGATGCGGGACGTTCGATCCGGAAGCGTCATTCGTCGCGGTACATCAGGGTTCGCGGCATCTGGCCGGGCTGATTTTGTGTTCCAGCGTGCGCGAGGATGTCGGCCATGTCACGCAGGTTTGCGTGCTCCCCGAGATGCGCTCGCATGGAATTGGTGAAGCCCTTCTCGCGGCCTCAGTCGCGAATCTCCGGCAACGGAAATTCTCCATGCTTTCGCTCACCGTTACCGAAGCGAACACGCGTGCCGTCGAGCTTTATCATCGCCTCCGGTTCGATACTAAGAGAGTATTTGACGCTTTTGTCTGGGAAGGTTGAGGCCGGACCAATCGCTGTCTAGTGCCGCAACAACCACATCAGCCAACCCGCGACAAAAATGCCTCCGATGAACATGGCAAAGCAGTACAGGCCGTACCGGACCTGGTCGCGCGGCGTGTTGCGTTGCGTGATGCCGAACACGATCGAGGCAAAAATCGCGAATAGCAGCGCCGCGCTGAAATGAGAGAGCTGGAGAGTCATAATTTGATTGGGCTCAAGATTTCTTGCCTATGGCAATGTGATAAGCATCTGCCACGCTGATGAAATTGAGCAGGCCCGCGACTACGATAAATACCCGGCCGTAGTCGGCCGTCGCCTGCGCCGCGGGGAGCTGCCCCCAACCCATCGCGCGGCTGAGAATGTATAGCCCGCCTCCGCCCAGGTCGCCGACGAATCCGAGGATTTCTAAGATATCCCCGCCATTGGGTCCATAGACACGACCCTGCATCAGCAAGCCAAGCACGAACATGGCAACGATCGAGAACATCAGCAGCAGGCCTCGAATCCAACGCTTCTGGATGAGATGTCCAGCGCCCGGGATTAGCCACGCGATCGCAGGCACGACTACCGACATCGTCGTGAGCTGCTGTTGGGCTGCGGTCTCAATAGATTTCTTGGTTGCGGATGGATTGGCCATTCAGATGATCACGATCTCAGTTTGAGTTTTCCCGGTAACTTCCGCCGATTTGGGGCGCACCAGCACGTTGACCTCGCTGCGTACGCCAAACTCCGGCAGGTAAATCCCCGGCTCGATGGAAAAACAGCTGTTGGGCAGAATCTGGCGCTCGTCATGGATCTCCAGGTCATCCATGTTGGCGCCATTGGCGTGCACTTCGACGCCAATCGAGTGGCCCGTCCGATGAATAAAACAATCTCCGAAGCCGGCTTGTTTGATGTGTCCGCGCACGGCTCTATCGACCTCCCAGCCGGCGATCCGTCGTCCCGATGTTACTGCATCCTGCACCGTCTTGACTCCCGCATCACGCGCTTCGCGCACGATTTGAAATACCTCTTTCATGCGATCGGACGGAGACTCACCCACAAAACAAGTCCACGTAATGTCATAGTACACAGCTCCGGGAATGTTTTTCTTGCCCCAGATATCGAACAGGACAAAATCCCCCTCGCGAATTGGTCTGCTGTTTTCGGGGTGAGGATCGTAGTGAGGATTGCCGCTATTGGCATTGACTGCCACGACCGGAGGATCGTCAGTCACGAGATTCTCACGGTGGAAAGCCTCGAGAAGCCACTGCTGCATCGCGTACTCGTTGGTCCCGCCGTCGCGCACGCGGCGTCCGATTTCCTGGAAAGATTCCGCCGTGATCGCATCAATTGCGTCGCGAGCAGCGAAGTGGGTTTTTATCTGCTCGTCGCTCCATGTGGCTTCGAACTGCGCCACCAGGTCGCCGGAGCTAACCACATTTTTGCCCAGGCCGCGGATGAGATCGAGCGTTCCCCCGTCTACCAACGAAACCGTAAAAATCAGATTGTTTGGAGAATATTGCATCGCGATGTCGCGGCAATTCGTCAGCATTGCTTTCACGCGGTCGAATAACTCCTGCCATCCGGCGTACGTATTTTTCTTGCCCGGCAGTGTATCGAGATGACCTGCCTCGATTTTGTGGACCAGCTTCGCCGGCTCGCCTTCGGCCGGAATTAGATAAAACCAGCGGCGCGTCACCATCATTCCGTCGGGCAAACCCAGAACGCGGTAGGCAATAGGGTCGCGGTGGTGATGGTCGTAGAAAAGCCAGGCATCGATGTTGCGCTCGCGCAGCGCCGCTTGAATGGCAGGCAGATCCATGGGCAAATAACTATTCTAAACAAGAGCGGTGTTTTGAGCGAATCTCTGGCTTCACTTGGCGAGTATCTTGCGCCGCGTTGCAGCCGGCAGAGTCTCACACGCGGTCCGCAGAACCAGCCGCGGAGCTCGCGATCGAATGCGCATCAGGTAAGGCACGGTTTTCTGCGGATTCGCTTTGGCAGTTTCGCGCAGCAGCCAACCCAGACCTTTCTGCACCATATCGTCCCCGTCGTCGAGCAGGAAATCGGAGAGACGCCTAATTTCGGGGAAGAACATCTTCTTGCGCGTGCCTTGAATGAGCGCCACGCAAGCCGCCCGGCGATGCCACCGGCTCGGAGACTTGGCCCAGCGAAAGACAAATGCCACACGTTCGGGCCCGGCTGCGACCATCGGCGCAATAAGATAATGCACCAGGCCATCGTGATCGGCCCAGCTGCTGATGCGCGCGAGCCAGCGCTCGAACCTCCGAAACTCAGCGTCCCCGAAGTCGGTCGTGAGCTTTTCCAGTAAGAAAACGGCAAACACTTTCTCCTCGAGCACTGGTCCGTCAAAGAGTTCGTCCGCGACCTCTAACAAAAAATCCAGCCCAAATTGCTTTCGAATTTCCCGGCTTGCGGCGACCGCCGCTTTGCGCAGGTTGGCGGTATACCATCCATGCGATTTGATCGCGTCTTTGAAAAACCATTGCACACCTTTGGCGTGCTCCTTCGAGCCGCCATTCCGCAGCATCTCCCGAATCTCGGCTGCGACCTGGGGCGGAGTTTGCGGTTTGGGCATAGCTTTTAGTCAGAAATCGTCGGTTACGCCGCATCTCCAGAAGTTCTAAAGAATCGGTCATACACTCCAAGCAGCACGGTCGTAATCACGCCGACGGCGCTGACCGCCCACCAAATGTGCTGCGGCTGGTGTGTAACTTCTCCGAAATGATGCATGAGCGTGCCGCCAAACCATCCACCAATCAGCGAACCGATCCCGATCGGCAGAAACGCAAAACCCATATAGGTTCCCTGCTGACCAAGAGGAGCGAGACGGGAGATATATTCGTAATAACGCGGGGATTGGGTGATTTCGCCAAGCGCTACGATCATAAGCGCAGCCACGGCAGTCCAAACGCGTGGATGCAGGCCGAGAGCGAGCCATCCGACTCCTGTGATCAGCGTTCCCAAGACAATCGCACGGAATGCCGGGATGCCCCGCGTCAACGCGTTCACCGCCACCGTCAAGGTGATCACGATGATGGGGTCGGCGATGAGAATCATGGCGGTGTTCGCCGTCGGATCCACGTAATCATGAATGTAGATCGGCAGAATGAGATATTGCTGCCAAAAGACGATCCAGTAGCCCGAGAAGATCAGCAGGAATAGGACGAAGCGCCCGTTGCCGAGCACAGTCAGAAGATTGCGCCCAACTTGGCCAAACGAGGGGGCCTGTTCTCCGCCGACACGCATCGGCTCCCGGAAAAAGAGCAAGATAACAACGAACATTACCAGCACGCTCGCCGCAGCCAGACGAAAGACGCTCTCAGCGCGCATGCGGGGCTGAATCCAGCCTGCCAAAAACGGCCCGAGAAAGCTGCCGATATTCACCATGGTGTAGTAAATCGAATACCCGATCGACCGCACATTTTCCTTAGACGCCCGCGCAGTTGTGCCTACCACGCTGGGTTTGACCATTGCCACCCCGAGTGCCGGAAGAAAAAGAATAATTCCTACCATGAGGCCGAGCGGGACGAGGTTGCGTACCGGCGCAAGCCAGGGCGCGGCAATCGAACCAACAAGGAAGTACGAACACGTCAAAATGAAATACGCCGACGAAAGGGCCCGCCGGAAGCCAATACGGTCGGCGACCGCGCCGCCAAAAATTGCCATCACCCACACACTCGCTCCGAAGAAGCCGCTCAGGCTCGCGGCCTGGTTGCTGGGAAACTTAAGCGCTTCGTGCAGATAGCGCGCCAGTACAGCGAACACCGCGTAGTAGGAAAGACGTTCAAATATCTCCGTGATGTTTGCAACCCAGAAGGCGGGTTCGAACCCGGTGCGAATTTCGTGCAAGCGTTCCGAAAAGCTCAAGAGTTCTCCCACTCTGCTCGGATACGAGCGCTTTGCTACACGCCAAGGCGCCTTCTGACTTCTCCGGCTGAAAGTCCGGCAACGCGAACCGTTTTCCTGCGGCTGTTCTGGCCGGAGGCTATGGTAACGGAGGAGCGAGGCAGGTTCAAAAGATTTGCGAAGAACTCCAGGCAGGCTTCGTTAGCGCGGCCTTCAACGGGAGGCGCGGTCAGAGAAAGTTTTATTGCATCGCCTAATTCGCCCGTGATCGCGTCCTTCTTGGCCCGCGGATGAATCTTCACGGCAAAAGTTACGCCGTCGGCGGTTTCACGAAGAGCGATCATGGAAATGTTTCACTACGAAGACACGGAGGCACGGAAAGAACATGTGATTTCAGCCTTTGGTTTCCCCGTGTCTCTGTGTCTCCGTCGTTAGGTCTTACTTCGCTCGCCAAAAATTGCCGTTCCCACGCGCACGCAGGTCGAGGCTTCCTCGACTGCGATTTCAAAGTCGTGCGACATCCCCATGGAGAGAACGTCCATACGGATTGCGGCAAGCTTGCGCCCGGCTATCTGATCTCGTAATTCCCGTAATCGCCGAAAGTAAGGCCGCGTCTGCTCGGGATCATCTGCGAACGGCGGAACCGCCATCAGACCGCAGAACTCCAGATTAGCCAATTGAGGGGCGGCGTCTAGCATCTGCCCCAATTCTGAGGAATCGCCAGCAACGCCACTCTTCGCCGTTTCTCCCGCGATATTGATCTCAATCAGCACAGGAATTTTTTTGTTCAGACCGCGAGCTGCGGCATTCAGTTTCTCCGCCAACTTCAGCGAATCTAGTGAATCGACAGCAGGGAACAATTCAGCCGCCCGCGCTGCCTTGTTGGTCTGAAGATGCCCGATCATGTGCCACGCCGCGTCGGGCAGATCCCGAAGAGCGTAGGCCTTTTCGCCAAATTCCTGCACGCGGTTCTCGCCAAAAACGCGAATCCCGGCGGCGTAAGCTTCGCGAATGCGCTCGACCGGCACGGTCTTCGTGACGGCCATCAGCGTAGTTGCGTCAGGATCGCGCATGGCTCGACGCGCGGCTATCGCTATGCGTTCGCGAACTTTAGCGATGTTTTCTGCAATGGACACCGGAGAAGAATAAACCACAGAGGACACAGCTTGAACGATCGGTTCAGATCCCTCGCTGTGCTCGGGATGACGGCGCGCGACTCCCGCTTCGCTTACGCCGCGCCAAAGGCCGTCACATAATCGCCGTCGGCGGCGCCGGCTCGTCCGGACTGCCAGCATTGGCCAGTGGAAGTTTGATCATCACTGCGATCATGATCGCCAGTACCAGCAAGGCAATCAGATCGGGCGGGTGCGTGAAAACGACGGGCAGTGCCTGCTTAATTTTCCCGGCTGCCTCCGCGCCTTTCAGTCCGGCAACCACCAAACCACAGAGAGCTTCGCCGGCGATAAACCCGGAGGCGGTCAACACGCCGGCATTGTCCACACGGGCTTTCTGCGCCGCGTTGAAGCCGCGCTTATCGCGGAGTCTGTCTGTCGCCCAACGGATGACGCCACCAAGAAAAATGGCGAATGTGGTTTCAAGAGGAAGGTACATGCCGACCGCGAAGAGCATCACGCTTTTCACTTCCAGCATGATCATGGCAAAGCCCATGGCGATGCCCACAATCACCAGGGGCCAAGCCATGTTGCCGCCCACGATGCCTTCGGCCAGGGAGGCCATCAGGCCCGCCTGGGGTGCGGGAAGCTCCCGGCTGCCAAATCCGTAGGCTTGATTCAATACGAGCAAGGGAAAGAACAACACCAGGCTGGCAGCGCATATGCCAAACAAATCTCCGATCTGCATTTTGGCTGGAGTTCCGCCCAGAATGTGGCCTACTTTCAAGTCCTGCAACATCTCGCCGGCCACTGCCGACGAAACGCAGACCACCGCAGCCACTCCCAGCACGGCCGCCACGCCGCTGGGACCTTTCACTCCAATCGCGACCATGAGCAGTGCCGCGATGATGAGAGTACAAAGAGTAATGCCCGAAACTGGATTATTCGATGATCCGATCATTCCGCACAAGTTTCCCGAAACCGCAGCGAAGAAAAAACCTACGACGATCATTACCAAGGCGGCGGTCAGGCCCGCTGCCAGGCTTCCGGAAAAATAGTGGTAGAGGAGAATCATGCAGACGAAAACTGCCGCGAGACCGCCAAAGACAACCTTGCCGTTCAAATCCCGGTCAGGCCGGCTGGTGGAGGCATGCGCAGCCGCCGACTTTTTCAAATCCGCAATTGAGCGTTTCAAACCGAGCCACAGGCTTTTGCGCATCTTGAAAAGAGTCCAACTGGCGCCGACCAACATGCCTCCGACCGCAATTGGCCGCACGATGGAAAACCAAACTGCTGTCGCCAAACCAGCCCACGCAGTGATTCCTGCATCGACTGGGAGATTGCCTCTAAGGCCGGGCCCCAGGAAGAACAAAAGTAGCGGCACGAGCAATCCCCAGGCGACCACGCCTCCGGCGAAATTCAGGGCTGCAAGGCGAGGCCCGATAATATAGCCAACTCCCAGATACGCCGGGCTTACGGCAGGAGCGGAAAAAGTGGTCATGGCGCCAGTTGAAAGGTTCGGAGCGGTCGCGCTTCGTCCGAGTTTCAGAAATCCGCCGACGCGGCCCACGTTGAACAGGAAATCCCGGCTGATGTTGAAGACTTTGATCGAACCCAGGAAGAAGATCAGCGCCCCGGCTCCCATGTTGGCAAACAGAATCTTGGCCGCCGTGCTGCCGCGTTGCCCCGCCTTATGGATTTCGGATGCTGCGACCGACTCTGGAAAAGGAAGGTCAGGGTCTTCAACCATGACCCGTCGCAGCAAAGTGACAAACAAAATCCCTAGGGTTCCTCCGACTGCCATCAACGCAACCGATTTCCAATACGCGTCACGGACGGTAAATGCGGGCCACGCTCCTGCGATGACAAATGCAGGAATCGTAAAAATGGCGCCAGCGGCTACCGATTCCCCAATCGAACCCACAGTTCGGGCTATGTTTTCCTCAAGCAGAGATCCCTTCACAAGGCGCAATAACGCCATGCCGATTACGGCTGCCGGGTACGTAGCGGCAATGGTCATGCCCGCCCGCAGGCCTAGATACGCATTCGCCGAGCCGAGGATTACCGTCATTACCAGCCCGATCAGCACGGCGCGGAAGGTGAACTCCCGCATCTCCATGTTTTCAGGCACATACGGACGGTATTGTTTCCCGTTCTCAGTTGGAGTCGCACTGATTTGAGTGCTCATTTTCTGGATGTCCTCGTATGATGATCGGGTGCTGGCGGCATAAAAGCAGAGGCGCACGTTAGCACGCGGACATGCCGATTTACAAGTCCGGCACTAGAGTTTGAGCGTTTACCCTGACATCCTGAAGAGTCTTTCTTTTCATCAGATATTTATGAGATGTTAGTTTTCAAAGAGAAAAAAACCTTTGCTATCATGGCGTCAGAAATTCCCTTGGGTTGAAGTGAGGTTCCCCCACTATGCTGGCTAAGCCGTTCCATTGTCACGATTGCGGAAGTCATGAGGCGTACCGATCCCGGCCGCGCAACGTGATTGAGAGATTTGTGCTCCCGCTACTATATCTTCGCGCCGTGCGTTGTGGCGATTGCTTCCGTCGAAGCTATCAGCTTTCGTCGGTCGCGATACAGGAGCGGCCGCTCGATTCGACCTTGACGAGAAGCGGCGGTAAGGCGGCGGCAAAGAGCGTAGCCGCCTGAGGCTTTCGTGCCGCGCGTGTGATCCGCTCATGCGATTGCATGCGTGCTTTTAGCCCGATATACTGAATGAAATCGTCCGGGCCAGTATCGACCGGGCGGGGAGGCCTGTCTTCAGCAGTAGCAGTGACCCAATCCGGGTCGAGGCCGCAGCGGTGATGCAGCCAGGTTCCCTGGCTTCTTGGGCCAAGGGCATCGCCGAGAGCTTTTTTGCCACGCTGTTTCCTTCGGACTGCCGTCTTTGCGGTACTCCTCTTCTGAGCATCTCTCGACTGCCAGTTTGCGAAGACTGTCTTTTCCAGATGCGACCAATTTCTGGCGCAACCTGCTGCGTGTGCGGTGAGCGATTGTTGAGTCCCTACGCGGTTGAAGGAACCGCCGGCGAAACGCGCTGCGGACTCTGTCGCAAGGCCCAGCTTCCCTTTGCCAGGGCAGTTGCGTACGGAAGCTACGATGGCGCCCTGCGTGGGCTCCTTCACTTACTCAAGTACGAGCGAGTGCGTCCGGCGGCAAATGTTCTGGGCGAGCTGCTGGCAAAAGCGATTGAACGCCGGGGTCTCGATTTGGCCGATGATGTAGTGATCGTTCCTGTCCCGCTGCACCCGCGAAAACTGCGCCAGCGCGGCTTTAACCAGTCGCAAGCGATCGCTCAAACGGCTTTGAAGCACCTGGAGCGGCGACTCCCGATCAATTCTGGCTTGCTCAAGCGGGTGCGCGAGACGCGGTCGCAGATCGGCCTGACCCGTCACCAGCGCCGCGAGAACATGCGCGGCGCCTTTGCGGTGGTACAGCCGGAGGCAATTACAGGTCGCGATGTTTTACTGGTAGATGATGTATTTACGACCGGCACAACGGTTTCCGAGTGCGCCCGCGTGCTGCGCCGCGCCCGAGCGTCGAAAGTGTTGGTTGCGACGGTGGCTCGGACATTGAAAACCGGGTCGCAAGAGACTCAATTGTCTGCCGATTTGGCTATTAACGAACAGGCGATGGCAAGCTAGTTAAGCAGATATGTCAGGAAGTTGGCAAAATTCGACGAACAGCTGGGGACGGCCTCATTTTGTTCCCGCGGCCGAAGGCCTTCATCAGGCCACGGATGGCCATGCCCTCCACGCGCCGGTGCTCGTCTTGAACGCTTCTTACGAGCCGATCAACGTGTGCGCCGCGCGCCGGGCGATCGTGCTGGTACTCAAGGGCGTCGCCATGGCCGAAGAAGAAAACGGACACTTCCTGCATGCCGCCCGTTTGGCGCTTCGAGTTCCTTCGGTAATTCGCCTGCTCGAATACCGCCGCATTCCCCACCAGACGCGGGCGCTTTCGCGCAAGAATATTTTGCTTCGCGACCGCAACACCTGCCAGTACTGCGGCGAATTGTTGCCTTCGGGCGAACTCACTCTCGATCACGTGGTGCCGCGCTCTCGCGGCGGCGCTTCCACCTGGGAAAACCTTGTGGCCTGCTGCCATCCCTGCAACCGGCACAAGGGAAATCAGCTTCCACATGAGGCCAGCATGATCCTGATGCGCGAGCCGCGGGCATTCAATTTGCATACCAGCCGCCACATCATGCGCTTGATGGGCCGGTCTGACGACAAGTGGCGCAAGTATCTCTTCTATTAGCCCTTCTCCACGGCTTTACGGGCTGCGAAAAAAGTCCGGTTTTAGGTGGCGCAGCGCTTTCAGCGCTGCGAATAAGGGCTCCGCTTTCAGTCACGGCTTTGGCGGCTGAGGTAACTGAGTGGCCCTTTTCCGCAACCTCTTCGGCCGTGCCGTAGCGTCGGCCGGCGCAGGCCGGCGAGGATTCCCGGCTACTTCGATTCCGCCTTCTTATAATTCGTGAGCTTCACCACCTGCTTCAGGTGCACATCCCCCGTTACGAAATGCAACCTGTCGTCAGCCGACGAGAAAACCGGAAACCAATACTTGCCATCAATTTGTTGCCGCCACGTGCTGAACTGGGGAAATAAATTTTCTTTCGTCTTTTTCTTTTTGACGATGCGGATATCGGGCACCGACTTGCCCGTGTTCTTCACGATCTGCAGATCGCGATCATCCACCCAGATTCTGCCCTGGAAGTACCGTTTGCCCTTTTCCATCTGCTTGGGCGCGACATCGAACACGTAGCAGTGCAATTCGTCCAGTTTCTGCTGACCGATATAAGTAACGTTGTAGATCGGTAACTCATCGCTGCTGATGGTGAACGAGGATCGGCTTTCCAGATCTTCCTCATCCTCCGGCGACAGCTTGAGGCTGGCCTGCGGCGCCAGCACGATCGTTTTGACGCGCTTGCCATCTTTGTAGCTGATGTCGGCAACCTGCCGGTAATCGCCGATCACTTGATCGCGATCCAGCGTCTGGACCTTAATCTCCTGCTGGAACGTATATTGCTCGCGGACTTTCTTCCATTCTTTTTCTTTGGCGGTAAATTTCTGGATGACTTCGTCGGCAGTTGTGCCCTTGGGGGGAGATTTATCCAGTTCGCCTTCCTGGGCGAACATCGCGCATACCGTGAAAGAGGCGAGAACGGAAAGAGCCGCAAGCCGCAGCTTATACCGGCACGGGTTCATGACGCGCCAGTCTAAACAATGCCCCGCTCATTTGTGAAATGAAGATGCGAACAGAGAAACCCGAAATCAGCGACTACTTCTGTCCCTTATCGGCCTTGGGGACTTCCTTGCCGTCGTAGGTGATCTTTATATTCGCTCCAAAGCGCTTGTAGTCTTCATATTTGACGATTTCGCGAATGTGCACATCCTGCATGGAAAAATGGAGAATGTCGTCCGCCTTGGTGAAGGTAGGAAACCAGTATTTGCCGTCGATCTGTTCGCGCCATGTGGTGAACTTGGGGAACAGATTCTCGTTATTTTTCTTGCGGATATCGGGAACCGTTTTGCCGGAAGTCTTGACGATCTGAAAATCTCTGTCGTCCACCCAGATGCGCCCCTGGAAATAACGCTTCTTGCCAACGATTTCTTTGGGCGCGATGTCAAAGACGTAGCAATAGATCTCATCTTCCTGCTGCTGGCCGACGTAGAGGATGTTGTATTCCGGAATCTCTTCTGTAGTCAGGACAAAGGGTAGGCGGTGCCGGATGTCGTCAAGGTCTTCCGGCGACATTGAAATGCCGCCTTTATCCAATGAGGACTCAGGTGCATAGACTACGTTCTCTAGGCGCTTCCCCTGATCGTCGAAGAGCACATCGAAATCCTCCTGATATTTGCCGGTAATGGTATCCCCATCAAGAGTTTCCACGATCACGGACTGGCGATACGTGTACTGATCACGGGCTTCTTTGAACTCGGCCTCCTTGGCGGCGAAGCGCTTGATGATTTGATCGGACGTCTGACCGTTGGGCTGTGCGGGGTCGAGCGGGCCTTCGTCCGCGATGGCGAGGAAGGGAAGCGTAGCCAACACTACAGCCATTGCCAATCGCAGGAAGGGTTTCATGTGATTAGTTTAATGGAATGCGACGCAGAAAGTACGGTGAAAATGCTCTCCTGCATCCTGCCCTCTCCGCTCAGGGGGCCGGCGCAGGAGAGCGTCATTTCCACCACTTTGTTGGATGGTTATTTGGTTCGGAAAGTTGTAAGGTAAGCCGGAAACTCAGATCTATTCAGGCCGGTCGCCCCGTGGATAAGCAGCCGGAGGCCGCACGTGGGAAACCGGACCTTCAATCCCGAACCATTGCAGCAGAAAAGGCAGCGAGTTTGTTCCGGCTGCCATGTCGCCTTGCACTTGAATCGCTCCCGAAGCGCCGCCAGTCGAAGGCTGAAGTGTAGCCAACCCGTTTAGATCCGAAATCAGCGATCCCTGAGAAGACGAAATAATGATCGGCGCCGGACTCCGCGTGACGATGATTCCGCCAATGGTTATAGGTGCCGATGGCGGGGCCGGACGGGAGACCACGGCCTGGAATATTACCGTCGCCCCCAGCACCGGATTCGGAGGAGAAGATGCATCAGTGACCCGGGCAATCACGGGCTGGAAAATCTGTGTAGCGGCAATAGCCTGTTGCCCGCCGGCGACAGCCTGCAAACGTAAAGCTGACGCCGGAACTGCCGTCCCGGAAAAAATCTGGCACGGCTGGTTGTTCGGGGCTGCGCACGCGCTGACCTGAACGTCACCGCCAAGCGCGGTCAGAAGCAAAGAGGTTCGGGCGTAACCATTGACGTCGGTCGCCACGCTGGAAGCGCTGAGAGCGCCGCTTCCTTTGACCACCTTGAAGTTCACGCTACTTCCGCTTTTCGGCGCGCCGTTGGAAAGCAATCGAGCCGTCAGCGGTACGGTGACTGTAGCGCCCTGGGCGATCCATGCGAACTGAGGGACCAGGGCAACATCCGATGCGGAGGATGTTCCCAGCAACGTAGCTTGCACGGTTTGTGGAGGCTGATAAGACGCCGGCGCGAGCTCGGCTGTTAGATTCATCACTCCAGTCGTTAATACCGTAACGAAGGTAGCCGCAGACCCGCTACTATCGGTCAGCACTGTGCAACTGCCCGCGCCATTGCAAGCAGAAAACGAAACTGCGGGAGTCGCCATAAAAAATACACTGGCGCCGTTGACAGGAGTCACGCCGTCTTGCGCCACTACCTGCACTCGAATCGGGTTCGGCGCTTGTCCGCCCACCGGCGTGGCCGGGTTGCCGCCTTCAATCAGAATGATTTTGTCGTTTGGTCCAGCGCCATAAGTCAGAACGCCTGACATGACCGAAGACGCGTGTGTCGCCGGATCGCTAAGGCTTAGGTCTCGAACTCCGTCCGCCATCGCGGGACCGTTCAAGATCACTTGATTCGAGGAGACTGAAAGCACGTTTGCGTTGACGGACCCCACGGTCGCCGCTGTATTCGGCTGAAATCCCATGCCCTGGACAGTCAGTCCTGTGCCTCCGGCCACGCTCGCTCGGACCGGGCTGAGGTTGTCTCCATAAAACACCCGCGCATGGTAGTGATAATCGGGACGGCCGTCGCCGCGGTAATCGAAAATGCCCAGGCGGAAGCTCGTGCTGGCGAGAATTTGCGCATCCAATTGCGTCATCCCGAAATTCAGGCTGTTAAACGCCGACGGCGTGTTTGCGGGCGCCGGGAACGTCCCGGGATCGGCCAGCGCCCACATGCCGATCACCGGCTGAGCTTTGGTCTCGGACGCCGTGCCAGTTTCGTCGAGCGCAGTAACCTCAACGGTCAATGTGCGATTGTTCTGCGCGGGAAAGTAGAAATAGTCGCTGGCTCCATAGCTGCCGAGCGCTACAGTCCAATCGGCCGCCGTGGGAAGGGCAGCTGGAGAAGCGTAAGAAGTTGGTCCGAAGAAATCCGGAGTTTGGATGGAACTGCCCTGCATCAGGATGTCCTGCTCAACGTCGTTGCCAGCAGTAACGGTCACGACCACAGGTTGAAAAACTCCAGACGGCGCGACCTGCAACGGCCCGTACGGGCCGACCGCCTGCGACCAGATCGGATCAAGCGCCTCAACGCTTAGCTGATATTGCGCGCTGCTGGCGCCGTTCGGAATCTGTAATCCCGCGAGATCGAAAAATCCCTCGTCCGTCGGATCGTTCGAGCCGAATTGATTGAACGGCTGGCCGTTGGGATCATTGAATCCGGTCGCAGGATTTCCCCCGTTGCCAATAAACAGGAATCCTGAAACCGACGCTAACGCATACGTTCCCGAAGGCTGGCCGGTCGAAGGGTCGATCCAGCGCGCGACCACATTCACTCCCTGCATCGGCTGCGCGGCGGCGCCATTCACGTCCACGAAATAGACCGACCCGTGAACGCGGCCCGTGGTCGTCGAAAAAATCTGCTTGCCCGAAAAGTTGGCCAGGTTTTGAGCGGTCACGGGATAAAGCCGCGAAAGCGAAGCCTGGTCATCCATTTTCGGCTGGCTGGCGTTGGGAAAACAGAGAGAAATCGGCACGCAGTTGGTGGGATCGAGGGCGTGCATCACGGGAAAACCGGCCAAATCGTCAGAAGTTGGGGGAGGGCTGTTTGTGACCACATTGACGTTGACCTGCGACCAGTCCAGTCCCAGCACGTTGCCGAGCACACGAACCAGCCGGTATTGCACATCCGGCAGCTGCGATGAAGTCTGAGCGCAGACGCCGTTGATGACCACGAGCGCATGAAGAAACTGAGCGCTAGTGGCGAAGTTATCCACACCACCGTAAGCGGCGTAAGTAAAGCACGAGGCCGCCGACCCCGCGCCTTGGCCCAGAAGCGCATTGGTCACCGATCCATCGGTGTCATAAACCACTCCCACGGGCGTATTCACGGCTGAAGGAGTGATGTCGGCGGGGGCGCTGATAATCCCAATAGAAACGGCGATGTTCGAGCCACTCACATCTTCGGCCAACTGGCCGGCGTGGGTCGCTGAAATGGCCGCAGTGGAAATCGAGGTCCATTGGCTGAACGCGCTGGCGACGAAAGCATCGGCACTTGGCCCGGGCAAGACGGGGCTCAAATCGCCCTGATCGGTGTAGTAGTTGATTGCTCCCTGCGCCCAGGTCAAAGGTGTTCCCAACACGCCGGAATCGAAGTAGCTCACTCCTGCAACGTAGCGCGGCCCGCCCGCGTAGACTCGCGTGGGCAACGCACAGAACGCAAGAACGCTGGCCGCGAGGCAAATCACCGGGCCGCTGCGAAGACGCCGTCTCTTCTTAACGCGCATCCTGACCACGGCTTTGCTCCCTCAGTTCACCCCGGATGGCACGAACAAATTCGGTTGCGGGTACTTGCGTTGTGGGTTGCATGAGATCGACGGATCGCAGCGTTCGAATTACTCCTGCCCGCGTGCTGTCCAACAAAACCTGCTTCTCGGAAGTTACGCAGAAGCGGCCTGATGCGCCTCCAACCGGACTGGTAAGTCCTAGTCTGCTTGGTGGATAGAGAAACAACACAACGTGTTCACCCACTCGATAATGCTCACCGAAGTTCCAAAGTCCCGCCCATTCGCGAACTTCAAACACTTCGCCTTCGCGAACGCCAAGAATGGCTTGCTCCACTCGGAAAGTGATGCGCAAGGCCGCGACCGGCCCTGCGTTAGCCGGAGCACTCTCAACCTTGGTGACCGTGCCCGCAAAGATGAAACCGGATTGCTGAATCAATTCTCTCAACGTCGGCTGAATGAACGAGGGCCGCGCGGCAGGATTCTGGCCGGCCGAGCAAAGCGTGAGGAGCATGAAACAGAAAACAACTCCAAACGGGCAGAACTTGCGGCATGGAAATAACATTGCGGCCTCGGGGCATCGAGGCAAACGAGGATGGGAGAGACAAAACTACCCGCTAATCTTTCAGCGGGATGTGCCGCATGTCACAATCCGATGTGATGAACGAACAATTCCCAAAGTGGAACGACGAAACGTATCGGCGACCGCATTCTTAAATTGCCTTCCGGGTGTGCAACTCGGCCGAAAGATGCGCTCCGGTCAGCAACAACAAACCGGAGAAAAATGCCAGCAGCATCAGACTCACCGAGAGAGAGAACGGGCCATACATCTCCTGAAAGTTAAGCCAGGGAACGGCCAGAATATAGGCATACTTCAGCGTCTCGGAAAGAAGTCCCATGATCACCGCCGTGGGCAACACTGCCCGTACCGGAACTTTGCCATTCGGAAGCAGCCAATAAACCAGGAAGAAAATGGCAATACTCGCTGCAATCGCAAAAATCTTCATGATGAGAAATCCCGCAAGGCGCACCAGAAACAAGGCGTGGCCGCGCAGCGAAGATTGCAGTAATTCGACGTTCCGTGCCGTCAGCGCAATGGAAAGTAGCGCCAGCACGCCGCAACTGAATACCAGACCCAAAGAAATCAACTGGTTCCGGAAGTAAGACCGGTTTTCCGGAAATCGCCAAACCCGGTTCAAGGCCACTTCCAGCGGCATGAAAATTCCCGTTGAGGTCACAAGCAGAATCAGCAGCGAGGCGATTTGTGTGCGCTGCCGGGCGGCCACCAACGCGTTCAGATTGCGAATCACAAAATCCTGGCCCACGGGAAGGAAATCCCGCAGTAGCTCGACCACGACCCGGTACATGAGCGGAGAATGGAATACACGCCGGATCAATGTCATCAACAGCAACACGAATGGGAAGAACGACAGGATGGCGTTCGCCGCGACCGAAAAGGCAAAGGTATGCACATCAGTGCGAAGCAGGTATTTTATTGTGGAAGAAACCAGGCCTGAATAAGTACTACTAGCGTTCGTCGTTGTTTCCCGGCCTTCCGTCGCGAGATTGTGACTTGAAGTCATTGTGAAGCATTGAGCCAATCTTATCAGAGGCTTGCATTGCAAACGTTGCACTGCGATATATGCAGACGGGAGTTTACCTGAGTTTTTTCGCGGCTCATCTTCACAATTCGCTGAGATTCGGGCAACTAAACCGTTTCACTAATTTTTTTTCTCCTCTTGCCAGAACGAGGGTTCGTGAATATTATCTTCTGCTCATTGCTGCAAGTTGTGGCAGTGATGAGGCAGTTCCCGGGTTGATGTGCTGTGTCTGCAGTCGAGAATTTCGCGCCATTACGAGAGGCTCCTCAGGCTTGCGCCGCGGTTTCTTCGTCCGCGCAAGACTCAGGAGCCTTTCGCGTCGCGTGACTCCAGGTCACTGAAATTGATCCGGGTCGGGCTTTCCTTTCTTCCAAGGGGGTAATCAGAAGCAACAGGCTTCGCGGAGGACAGGAAGGTCGAATTACAGAGCAGAAGCGAAAGGAGTTTCTTCGTGAGAGAGAAGGGCACAGTAAAGTGGTTCAATGGCGCCAAGGGGTATGGGTTCATTCAGCGTTCCACTGGGGAGGACGTTTTCGTTCATTTTTCGGCTATCCAGGAAAATGGCTATCGCACTTTGAACGAAGGCGAAACGGTGGAATTCGATCTGCTGAAAGGACCTAAGGGTTTCCAGGCGGCGAACGTCGTTCGCGTCTAGCCTCCTCAGATTCCAACCACCAGCCAACCCTCTCAGCTTCCCCTGGGAGGGTTTAATTTTGGAATGCAGAGAAAAGTCCTACTGAACTTCGATGGAGACCAGATCGCCGGCGGCTTTGCCGTTGGCTTTGTAGTTGACCGCTACCGCGAGATTCTTCCACGAGCAAGAGAAGTTATCAGCACCCATGACTAATAGTGATTTGTAATTCTGTGTTCGCAGCTTCATCGTTCGTGCCGCGGCGATCAAAGTCAGAACAGCAACCGGCGCCTGAGAACAGTCCACGCTCACCAGTTTGCCCTTAACGAATGCGACTTTCCGGTTATCGACTTGGGGTTCTGCTGGAGTCGAATCGGCAGATTCGGCGGATTCTTGATCCGCACTCGCCGCCTCCCCGCCGGTTTTGGCTTGTCCCGAATTTTGCTGCTCTGGTGGAATTCCGTATTTCTTCCAGACCGGCAGTGCTTCCAGATCCTTGCGCGCAGCCTGGGCGATCAGCGGATCGGCATTTTGCTTCAGTCGATCCAGCAGCGAGGTGGCGTCGTCCCATTTCTTGCCTTCCATGTAAATTCTCGCCAGGTTAAGAAGGTATGTCTGATTGCGCGGACTCAGCCGGATCGCCTCCCGTATCGAGGCCAAGGCAGAATTCACTCCACCGCCCTCCAGCCGCGCCAGGGCCAGCAAATGATAGGCCTCCGCAAACTCCGGACTCCATTCGATCACAGCGCGCAGGTCCTGAATCATGTTGGAGAGCCCTTCGAACGAGCTATTGGTTACGAGCGCCTGTTGATACTTGCTGAGTGCCGCATAGAACTTGATCCACGGATCGCGGGCATCCAGCTTCCGTGCTGCATCCAGCTCATCGGGCACCTGATCGAATTGCCGCTGCGTCATGAAAATCCAGGCTAACGCCCGATGCCCAGCGGCGGTTTCCGTCATGGGATTGGCCACCATCGCTTCCAGGCTCTTCCGCGCTTGTTCGCGATGCTCGGGCAGGCGCGCCGCCATTTCCCCGAGCAGGGCTTTGGCTTCTATCTCGGAAACGTCTTGCACGCTCGTACCAATGTCGTCCGGCCCGAGTGGAACCGGAAAGCTGCGCAGCTCGCCCGTATCCTGCGTACCCGGTTGCTTGGCAGCATCCATCGCCATAAAAAGAGGAGTGAGAGATTTGAAATAGTCGTTTACTTCTTTTTCCAATTGCGCAGGCGTCATGCCGTAGGCCTGCTGAATTGCCTGTTCTACCGGAACTCCCTGGTTCTGGACCAGGTCGAGGTAATTTCCCGTTTGCGGCAGTTTGTTTTTGTTGAGCAGGTAGTGCATCACGATCCATGACTCGGCGTAGAAGAGCGTATGGCGGGCGCTTTCTTCCGGTTTGAGCGGGTTGTGGCGAACCGTAAACAAATCGGGCAGTCGAAGCCAGACCGGGCCGCTCAACAGCTCGGTGAAGGATTTGGGAGGGTTTCGAACTCCCACCTGATTGCCCAGCAGGTCTTCCTGCCAGGAGAGCGTGAGCGCCGGATCAGATCCAAGTTGCGCCTGCCTTTTGTCCAGACGCAGGCTGGAAAAATATTCCGCGAAGCCTTCGTCGAACCATCCCGGCGAGGGCGGGTAATTGTAAGTGAGAAACATCAGCGCAAAATCGCGGGAGACCGCGCGCCAGCTGTCATCAGCCTCAAGATCAAGAACAATGTAGTCCGGCTCGCCGGTCACAAAGAACCCGGGGGAGGAAATCGGCTGCACCTGGCGAACGGGCGCAATTTGCGCGTATTCCTTGTCGGAGTTTAGGGCAATCACTTCCAGTGGAACGCCCTGGACCAGCTTATTCTTGAGCAAAAGTTGCTCGAAGATGGTCCGCATTTGCTCGAGGCGAAGGACAACTTCAACTCCTTTCTTCTGGCCGCCATCGGTGAGCACAGAAAAATGGCTGGAGTTGATGCGAATCCACTTGGGCTCAGCAGCATGGAGAGAAACCACGGCCGTGAGCAAAAATGCGCAAAGAGCCAAATGTGGCGGATGAACGTGCGCGCTCATACTGCTGCCCGAAAGAGGCCAGTGGTCATCGTATCATTCGAGCAGCTGCATGGTCTCGTAATCAAGGAATGTAGAAGTTGTAAACGGTTCTTTCTGCGAACTCTGCGCTTCTCTGCGTGCTATGCGGTTAAATGCTTTTTGGGTTTCTTGGAGACACAGGCTCAAGGCTCGAGCTTATTCTTCGCCCACCGCGCATGTTCGGCAACGATCAGTTCGTCGTCTTGAGATAACTCTCCCAGCGTAGAAATAAAGCCTCGATCGCCGCTATTGCCCATCGCAATCACCGCGTTCCTGCGCAGCCCACTGCGTTTCGCGCGGCGCACCGGCGAACCTCGAAATTTCTCTCGAAACTCTTCGTCGTTCATGTGCGCCAGCCATTCCAAAGCCGGATTGATCAGTTCTTCCCGCGCCTGAAACTCTGGTGCGCTGGTTGCCGGCGCTTTGCGGTTCCACGGACAAACATCCTGGCAGATGTCGCAGCCAAACACTTGCCGTCCCATGCCGTCGCGCAAGTCTTCGGCAATCGTGCCCCGCTTTTCGATGGTGAGATAAGAAATGCAGCGGTTCGCGTCCAACTCATACGGACCGATGAACGCATCGGTGGGGCAAGCTTCAATGCACCGCGTACAAGTCCCGCAGCGGTCCGCCGGCGGCAAGTCGGGTTCGAGTTCCAAAGATGTCAAAATCACGCCCAAGAATAGCCAGGAACCAATTTTCTGATTGATGATGCACGTGTTTTTCCCGATCCATCCGATGCCCGCATGCTTGGCATAAACCCGCTCCATCACCGGCCCGGTGTCCACGTAGCAGCGGGTCTGCAAATCCTCGTGTGGCCCGGGGTCGTGTGGCGCGGACGCTCCCTTCGATAAGCTCAGGGCAAGCTCTGTCCGCGCATCCTCAGTCGCAACTTCCTCCATCAGCCTGCTTTCCACTTCCTTCAACCGCCGCATCACCGCATCGTGATAGTCCTCACGGCCCCAAGCGTATCGCGAAATCCATCCGCATTCGGAATCCACAACTCGTGTCGAGTATGGCTGCGCCGTGTTGTAGTTGATGGCGCAGACGATTACGCTGCGCGCCCAGGGCACAGCGGCTTGCAACGAGCTCCGCTTCAGATTGCCCGCTTCGTTGCGCGCTTCCATGTACTTCATCTCTCCGGCATGCCCAGCCGCAACCCATTGAGGAAAATGATCGAGTT
>Ga0335076_10000257_pt1 | contig 46505 bp, 45 predicted proteins | sample Lox_Sample_25_FD_206717 | JGI IMG/M metagenome (GOLD analysis project Ga0335076, IMG submission 206717) | Soil microbial communities from Loxahatchee National Wildlife Refuge, Florida, United States - Lox_Sample_2.5 | ecosystem: Environmental > Terrestrial > Soil > Wetlands | place: USA... | reverse complement strand
GCCCGGAGAGCGCGGGGACCTCATCGATCTGTCGATGCTGGAGACCCAAATCCTTTGCCTGACCTATTACCCGGTGACCTACTTCGAGATGCTCGGTCGGCCCTGGCGAGATGCGAGGCGGCTCACGGTACCGGGTGTGGCCCAGGCCAAGGACGGTCTCGTCGACCTCGGATGCGGAACCGCGCAGCAATGGTTCGACCTGTGCGCGATGGTCGGTCACCCCGAGTGGATCGACGAGGATTCGCCGCTGACCATCACCGAGCAGGCCAACATCCACGCCGAGGACATCTACGCCTGGGTCGAGGCCAACCTGGTCGACGAGATCCGGGAACTCGCAACGGCGTTCCGGATCCCCAACGCGCCGGTGGCTAACGGCGCCAACATCGAGGCATTGGAACACTTCGCCGAACGCGGCTCCTTCGTGCGCAGTCCACGCGGCGACTTCCACCAGCCAAACCACCCTTACCGCATGCGGCCCGCGAAGCTTCGCCGGCCGGGGCCGGCGCCGCTGCTGGGCGAGCACACCGCGCTGCACCGGGCCGCGGCCGCAACGCCGCGGCCCGCGCCGACGACCTCCGGATCGCCGAAGCGATTGCCGTTCAACGGGCTTCGGGTATTGGACATGACCACGTTCTGGGCGGGTCCCTGCTGCACCCACTTTCTGGCCATGTTCGGCGCCGAGGTCATCCACGTGGAGTCTGCCCGCCGGCCCGATGGCACCCGGCTCATCGCCGGAATACCCGTCACCGAAGAACAATGGTGGGACAAGTCACCGATTTTCGCGGCGCTGAACACCAACAAGAAGGGTCTGGCGCTGGACCTGCAGAGTCAGCGGGGACGGGAGGTACTGCTCCGACTCATCGCGACGTGCGACGTGATCGTGGAAAACTTCACCCCCCGGGTGCTGGACCAGATCGGCCTGGACTTCGCGGCGGTTCAAGCGGTTCGACCCGACGCGGTGATGCTGCGCATGCCCGGGTTCGGACTCGACGGGCCGTGGCGCGACAATCCCGCATTCGCATATGCCATCGAGTCGGCATCCGGCCTCAGTTGGCTGACCGGCTACCCCGATCGCCCGCCCTACGAGCCGTATTCGATTGGCGACCCCAACGCGGGTGTGCACGCACTCAACGCCCTGCTGCTGGCGCTGGAGCACCGCCGTCGTACCGGCCAGGGGGTGCTCGTTGAGGCGGCGATGGTGGATGCCGCGCTGAGCATCTCCGCCGAGCAGATCATCGAGTACACCGCCTACGGGGCGCTGCTGCAGCGCGCCGGCAACCGGGGCCCGACGGCGGCGCCGCAAAACCTCTATCGCAGTGCCGACGTCGACGAATTCGGCCGGCTCGACAGCTGGGTCGCCATAGCTGTGACGACCGACGAGCAGTGGGAAAGGTTGTGCGGCGCCATCGGATCACCTTCCTGGGCAACCGATCCAGGCCTGTCGACAGACGCCGGGAGGCGCGCGAACCAAGATCTGATCGACGAGCAGCTATCCGCGTGGTGTGAACACCGCGGCCGGGACGACATCGTCGCCGCGTTGTGGCCGGCCGGCGTTCCGGTTGCCAAGGTCATGCAGCCGCACCGCCAAACGGAGTTGGATCAGCTGGCATTTCGGGGCTTCTTCGAAGAAGTCGACCATCCGCTGAACGGCAGGGCCAAGCTCAGCACCGTGCCGATGAGGTTCTCCGGCGGGCCCGGGGTGTTTCACACGCGTCCCGCGCCCACCCTGGGTCAGCACAACCACGAGTTGCTGTCCGAGCTTGGCCTGACGCCCTCGGAGATCGCCGATCTGGAAGTCGACGGCATAATCGGCCAGACACTCGCGTGACGGTCGTCTGCTCGGCGGTTTAGTGCTTCCAACCCTCGGTGGCCTGGTCGTCAAACGTGCGGTCAACGCGTTCGAACCTGCGGCGGATCGAGGCCCGGGCGGCCTCGTGCGGCAGGACGTACAACCGATTGGCCAGGATCGCGTCGGCCGTCAGGCGTGCAACCTCGTCGACGCTGACGGCGTCGTCTTGGGCCGGCAGTGGCCCGAATGCCCCCGTCAGTTCGGGTGTTGACGACAGCCCGTAATCCGCGCCGCGGATTCGTTCCGAGTTGGAGATCAGCTTGGTTTCGACGACCATCGGGCACACCACCGACACACCGATGCCGCTGTCCTTGACCTCACGGGCCAACGTTTCCGCCAGGCCCACAACGCCATATTTGGCCACGCCGTACGCTCCGAGGCCGGCATTGGGCACCAGGCCGGCGAAGGACGCGGTGAACGCGATGTGGCCGCCCGTGCCCTGCTCCAGCAGTCTCGGCAGGAACGCCTCGACCGCGTGGATGGAGCCCCAGAGGTCAATGTCGATCACCCAGCGCCAGTCGTCGTGCGTCATCGCCGCGATCGGGCCCGCGACGACGATGCCGGCGTTACTGAAGAGGACGTCGACCTGGCCGAGTACGCGATATGCCTCGTCGGCAAGGTGAACCATCTCCTTGAGATGCCGGACATCGCACATCACGCCGTGCGCTTCAAACCCCTCGGCTTGCAAATGGGCCACGGCGCGTTCCAGCGCGGGCTGATCGACGTCGGCGAGTACCATGCGAGCTCCGCGGCGGGCAAACTCGGTGGCAGTGGCGAAACCGATGCCACTTGCCCCGCCGGTGATGACCGCGCCGCGCCCTTCAAATCCGTCCATAGGACGGAACACTATTTCAGGCAGCTACCCGCATCGACGGGCAGGGTCACGCCTGTGACGTAGCGGGACTCGTCGGAGGCGAAGAAAAGCACCGCGTTGCTGACGTCGATGGGATCCACCCACGGGATCGGCAACGTGTGGAACAGCTGGCAGATCGGTGCCATGTCGTCCGGGCCAGGGTTCTCCAAGTCGGGACGGAACATCTTGAACGTTCCCTCGTTGTGCAGCATGGGAGTGCTCACGTGGGTGGGATGCACGGAGTTGACGCGAATCATCTTCTGCCCCAACTCAACCGCGAAGGCGCGCATCAACCCGACGACGCCGTGCTTGGCGGCGACGTAGTGACCCGTATGCGGGTAGGCCTTGAGCCCGCCGACCGAGCTGGTCAACACGATCGACCCACCGCGCCCGCCGGCCAGGATATGCGGGACACCGGCTTTCACGGTCTTCCACACCCCCGACAAGTTGACGTCGATCATTTCCGTCCAGTCCTCTTCGCTGGTCTTGTCCAGTGTTTCGCCGCCATTGCCGATGCCCGCGTTGGCGACAATGATGTCCAGCCGGCCCAACTGCTCCACGCCGCTGTCCACGGCGGCCTTCAGCGCGTCGTAGTCACGAACGTCAACTTCGGCCGTGAAGATTCTGCGGTTATAGCCCTTGACGAGGTCGGCCGTCTCCGCCAGATCTTCGGGCGTCGACGCTGGGATCGCGGTGTCCGCGACGCCGTCGCGGATGGGCTTGCAGATGTCGACCGCGATGATGTCGGCGCCCTCCTGCGCCAACCGCATCGCGTGGCTGCGGCCCTGGCCGCGCGCCGCCCCGGTGATGAAAGCTACTTTGCCCGCTACCCGTCCTGCACGGTCTTCAGTCATGGTCTACCTCATTTCTTCATTGGCTCAGCCGATTACGGCCGGCATGGTGTCCCATCCCCGCACGGTGGAAGTCGGGGAAAGCTTGCACTCGGCGAGGTCGACATCCCACTGCGGGAAGCGCTTCAAGATTTCCTCGAGCGCGATCCGACCCTCGAGGCGGGCCAGCGCCGAGCCGAGGCAGTAATGGGTGCCGACGCTGAACGTCAGGTGTTGGTGCGCTTCGCGCTGGATATCGAAAACGTCTCCGTCCGCAGGGAATTGGCGATGGTCACGGTTGGCCGCACCGATGAGCATCATCATGACGCCGCCCGCGGGCACGCGTTGGCCGTAGTATTCGACGTCGCGGGTGACGTACCTCGCGACGTGCGGGGCGGGCGGTTCGAAGCGCAACAACTCCTCGATGGCGGCGGGGATCAGCGACCGGTCGGCGGCCAGTTCACGCCGCTGGTCGGGGTGTTCGGCCAGCACGTTGCCGGCCCACCCGATCAGGCGGGTGGTGGTCTCGTTGCCGGCACCGGATACCACGCTGATGTAGATGAGTAGTTCGTCACGGGTGAGCCGGCGGATGGTTCCCGTCTCGTCCTCGAACTCGGCGTGCAGCAGTTCGGTCATGATGTCGTCGGAGGGATGCTCGGCCCGCCAGTCGATGAATTGGCCGAAGAACTCGCCGTTCATCATGTGTTCGGCCGTGGCATCCATCGGCTTGCCCGCTTCGGTGCGCAAATTCGCGTTGGCGCGGTCGCGGGCGGCCTCCTGGAATTCCTCGGGGACGCCCAGCAACATTCCGATGACCCGCATCGGCATCTGCGCACCAAGGTCGGCGACGAAGTCGAACCGGTCCGTGCCGACCAGCGGATCCAAACTGCGAGCACAGAATTCGCGGATCTTCGGCTCGAGGTCATTGATCTTGCGCGGCGTGAACATCCGGGACAGCAACTTGCGGTGAACGTCGTGGATCGGAGGATCCTCGAATAGCAGCACGCCCGACGGAATCGCGATGTTCGCCTTGATCAGCTCGAGGATGGCGCCCCTCGCCGAGCTGAAGGTCTGGTAATCGACCAGCGCGCGATTGACGTCGTCGAACCGGCTCAGGGCGTAGAAGTCGTGCTCCTCGTTGTAGTACAGCGGCGCCTCCTCGCGCAGCCGCCGAAACATCGGGTAGGGGTCGGCGTTGAGCTGTACGTCGTAGGGATCGAAGCAGATTTCGCTGGCCGCGCTGAGTGTCACGGGTAATCAATCGCCTCTCGCCGGAACCGCGCTCCCCCGGAACCACGGATCTTGCCGCATGTGAACTCTGTCATCACCCACCAACGGGTGTCAACGACGAATCCGTTTCGGCTACTTGCGGTTCTAAATATTAGAGAATCCGATTCTCGGCAGGCAACTCACGTGCGCTATTTGCTCTACCACCTAGCGGAAAAGCGCCGTCCTTCAACCGTCTAGCCGACGAATCCGCGTGAGCAGAAGTCCCACACCTCGTCGGCGGTGATGGGATGGGTCGTCGCATCGTCGGAGCCGCCGCTGGATTGTGCGATGAACATGACGGTCTGCATGGTCATGGCGGCCAGTCGCTTGGGATTGACGCCGCCGCGCAACTTGCCGGCGTCGCCGGCGGCTTCCATGAGCTCGGTGAGCAACGCCAGCAGTGGCGCGTGGGCGACCTTGACCTCAGCCGGATGCGTGACCAGCAACCGCGGTGCAAAGTCGGTGAACAGCGGCCGCTTGGCCGTCGGGTCGGGACGCGAAGCCTCGTACAACAGCTCGACGGCGACTTTCAGGCGCTCCAGCGGATCGGTGTGGCTTTCCGTGGCGGCGCGGATCTGGTCGGCGGACCGGCTCAACGCGTCCTCGAACAGCGCGAGCAGCAGCTCGTGCTTGCCGTCGAACTGCAGATAGAAGCTCCGCAACGACTGGCGGGACCGGTCGACGACCTCCTGGACGGTGAAGTCGGTGCTGCCCTTCTCGATGATGATCGCCTGCGCCGCGTCGAGGAAGCGCTGAACGCGCTGCGCCGCCCGCAGCTTCGCTGTCTTGATCGACCGCTCGACGGCGCGCTGCTTCCAGGCCGGTTCTTCGCTTGGGCTGGTCACCGGCGGCTCAGACGATTGCCGCGTGGGGAGAACATGGTTGGACTCTACCGGAGAACGCCGTGCCATCGGTGCGCTCGACCCCCTCGCGTAGGCCGTGTCGGAGATTGTAACTTTCTCACGACGAGAATACTATTCTCTTACACTTGTGTATGGAAGCGGAAATCGCAAGAGCGAACCGCGCCGTCCCCGAGAATCCCGAAACCGCCTTTCAGGGGGGTGCTGTGCAGCTGACCTTTGACGCCGAGGTCGAGGCGTTCCGCGCCGAGTTCGTGGCTTTTCTGGACCGCCATTTGCCCGCTCTATTCGAGTCAGGCGATGTGCTCGAGCGACCGCGGTCTAGTTCGCACGTGCCCGAGTGGGCGCGCCGTTGGCAGCGGTTGCTGTTCGACAACGGGTGGTTGCTGCCCGGTAATCCGCCGCAGTTCGGGGGTCGCAACGCCTCGCTGCTACAGCAATACGTGTACTTGGAAGAGTTGTCTCGGCGGCGGATATATCAAAGCTTCAATCCGCAGGGCGTGGGCATCATCGCCGCGTCATTGTTGTCGTTTGGAACGCCCGAACAGAAGCAACGATGGGCGGTGCCGATTCTGCGGGCCGAGATCACGGCATCGCTGGGGATGAGCGAGCCAGGAGCCGGCTCGGATCTGGCTTCGCTGAAAACGCGTGCCGTGCTGGACGGCGACCACTTCGTGGTCAACGGGCAGAAGGTGTGGACCTCCGGCGCCCATGACGCCGATGTGCTGTTGACGTTCGTGCGTACCGACCCGGAAGCGCCAAAACACAAGGGCATCAGTGCGTTGTTGATTTCGACCGATACCCCCGGCGTCGTGCGCCGCCCTTTCGCTTCGGTGTCCGATCACGAAGATGTCGACTTCAACGAGGTGTTTTTCACCGACGCGCGCGTGCCGGCCGAGAACCTGGTGGGTGAGCTCAACGGGGGCTGGCGGGTAGCAACCGGCTCGCTCGGTCACGAACGCGCCATGCTGTGGTTGGATTACGCCGACATGCTGCACGCGCTGACCGTCGAATTCGGTCCATCGGGAGCGCTGCAGCGGGATCGGTACGCAACTCTGATAATGGATCGTTACGCGATGCGGTTGCTGGGGTCGGTGGCTTTATCCAAAGCCGCCCGCGGCGAAGAAGATGTACCGGCCCAGTCAGTGCTCAAGTTACTGGGCTCAGAGGCCATGCAACGCGCCTGCGAGGACGCGCTGAACGCCGAAGGGCCAGAAGGGCTCACGCTCCGCGGGGTTACCGCCCCATTCGCGCCTTTGAATCTGGATAGCCATTACGGCAGCTGGTTCGACCGCTACGTTCGCACCTTTGCCGCGACCATCGCCGGCGGCACTTCCGAGATCCAGCGGAACATCATCGCCGAACGGGTACTCGGCCTACCGCGCAATTAGCGGGCGTCCAGCCAGGCGTAGTAACCGATCGCCACGAGCCCCGCTGCGATCGCCACCGCCCCTAACACCATGCCCGCCAACGCGATTCGGGGATTGTTCGCTTCGCCGCGCTGCACCCGTCTCCGGGCGATATCGCCGGTTATCACCGCCGCTATGCCGAAGGGCACCCCGATCAGCAGCCAGCATGTGAGGAGCGCGACTAAGCCCACGAGCAACGAAGCGACGCCGAACTCGTTTCGGGGTCCGTCGGGCTGACTCATTCCGTCCCATCTCTTGGTGGCCAGACGAGTCTACGCGTAGGTCCCGAGATCCCATCTGTCACGGAAATTGCGGGCCGCGGCGTGGATTGTCGATGTGAGGCGGGCACGACCGGCCGAAAGTCCTCTCGATGGCGCGAGTGACAGGCGGAACCCGTTACAGCTGCGTCAACCGCGGCGCAAACCCCTTGGCCCGCAACGTCGCTCCGGCCTCGCGGGTCAGTTCCAGGGTGCTCCCCAGCAGGCCATCTAGGATCAGTGACCGCTTGACGTGGTGGTGCAACTGGTGTTCGGCGGTGAAACCGATGCCGCCCAGCACCTGCTGGCAGTGGCGCGCGGCGGTGAGCGCCGCTTGACCGGCCGCGGCCTTGGCCAGCAGAGAAGCCAGCCCGTCGGCGTCGTCCGGCTGTCCGGCGGCGGCGCTCAGAGTCGCCTCGGCGCCCTCGATAGCGACGAGCGTCTCGGCCAGCCTGTGCCGGATCGCCTGAAACGAGCTGATGCGCCGGCCGAATTGAACGCGGTCCACGGCATGCTGGCGCGCCAATGACAGCATCGCCCGACTGGTCCCGACCAGCCACCAGCCCACGGCCCGCCGCGCCGTGGCCAGCGCGGCCAGCGGCAGCGAATCCCCTTGCGGCACCCGGTGTATCGGTAGCTCACCATCGAGTGCCGAACTGGGACCGTCGCCGCGCTCCCAGACCACCCAGGAGGCGCCCGCGAACGGCAGTGGCAAGGTGCCGGCGGGCGTCGCCCCGACCGTGCTCAGCACGACGTCGTTGAGGATGGGGGCGTGCGCGCCGGTCTCGCCGAGCAGCCGGAATACCAAAGGGATCGAGGTGTCGGGCATTTCGGCCAGCATGTCGAGCCAGCCGAGGTCGTTCAGCGCGGCATCGAGCTTGGCGCCGGAGGCCACTGAGGGATCGACCATGATCGTTCGCACGGAATCGGCCAGCAGGCGCAGTGACTCGGGATCTGTCAAGGAGTCCACGATTCACTCCTTCCCGAGGTCGAGCAGCCGGCGGGCGATGATGTTGCGCTGGATCTCGGCGGTTCCGCCGTAGATGGTGGCCGCGCGGGAGTACAGGTACTCCGACCGCCACGGTGTGTCCTCGAGCTCGAGCGTCCCCGGCAGCAGGTCGCGGACGGTGTCGTAGAGCCGCTGCTCGGCGCCGGCGAGCAGCACTTTGTCGATGGAGGTCTCGGCCCCGAGTCGGTCCCCGTTGCCCAGCCGGTGCTGCGTGGCGCGGGACCGGCAGCGCAGCGTGTGGAGTGCGAGATAGGCTGCGCCAATCCGGAATTCATCGTGTTCGTCCGGCTGGCTGGCCGCTGAAGTCTCTGCGATGAGTTCATCGAACCGTGAGTAGAGGTAGGCGATGCGTTGCCAGAAGCAGGTGGAGCGCTCATAGGGCAGCAAGTCCATCGCGAGCCGCCAGCCGTCTCCCAGCCGCCCAAGCATCCGGCTGGCCGGGATCACGACGTCGTCGTAGTACACCTCGCAGAATTCGTCGACGCCGTGCATCGTGCGCAGCGGCCGAATCGTAATGCCCGGCGTGTCGAGGTCGACGAAGAAAGCGGTGATTCCGTCATGGCCCGGCGCGGTACGGGTGAGCAGGATGCACCGGGTCGAGAATTGCGCGAAGCTGGTCCAGACCTTCTGCCCGTTGACAATCCAGTTGTCCCCTTGCTGGACGGCGCGTGTGGTCAGTGAGGCCAGGTCGCTGCCGGACCCCGGTTCGGAGAAACCCTGGCACCACTGCTCGCGGCCGCTCAGCAGCCGGGGCACCATTTCCGCGGCGAGTTCCGCGGGCGCGTAATCGATCATCGTGGGTGCCAGCACCTCGACCATCGAGTAGGGACCCGGTTCCGCCAGCCTGCGGCCCACTACCTCCTCGCCGACGATCGCCCGAAGCACAGCCGGCCCGCCCAAGCCCCCTACTTCGACAGGCCAGCCGTATCGCATCCAGTCGGCGTCGTAGAGGGCCCGGCTGACCCGGGCGAATTGCCGCATATGGCCCTGCAGCGAGTGGTCGGGCCCGGGGGTCAGGTCGTGCTCATCGAGCCACGCGCGCAGACCCGTCCGGAACTCCTCGACATTCACGGGGTGGGACGACCGACGGCGTGCGGGCGCCCCGAGTCGTGCACGCCGCTGCGGCGGATGAACGTCATGGCCCGGGTCTTCAGCCGCCACCCGTCGGGGGTGCGGGAATAGGTGTCGCGGTAGTAGCCGATCCTCATGTCATGGGTGGCGTGGTCGATGAAACACAACGGCTGGGTGCCGCTGGCCGAATCGCCGTCGACGTCGACCACCGCAGTTCCGGTGAGGAACAAGCCCTTTGGAGCAGCGGTCACGAGCTCCGGGAACCTGTCCAGCCTGTAGGTGTCACCGAAGGCGCTGTAGGTGCCGTCGGGGGTGAAGACCGCGATAAGGCCGTCAATGTCTTCCTGGGTGATGGTGACCGCGTAGCGGGCGAGCAACTGTTGAATCTCGACCAGGTCGTCAGTTCTGGTTGGCATAGACCTTGCCGCCTTTCATGACGAAGCTGACGTTGCGGGTAACGGTGATGTCTTCCAGTGGGTTTCCCGCCACCGCGATGATATCGGCGAGCTGGCCGGGTAGCAGCCGCCCCCGGTCGTTGGCGTTGATGAGCTCGGCGGCGGTTACCGTGGCCGCCCGCAGCACCGCCAGCGGTGGCAGGCCCCAATCGACGAGGGTGACAAGCTCGTCGGCGTTCTTGCCGTGCGGGATCGCGGGCGCATCGGTGCCCACCGCGATCTTCACGCCGGCTTCGTAGGCGGCCAGTATCGATGTGCGCGCTTTCGGGAACATCTCGGCGGCCTTGGCCTGCAGTGCGGGCGGGGCATGGGAGACGTCCATGGCATCGCCGTCGGCCAGACGCCGGGTGGACACCAAAAACGTGCCGTGCTCGACCATCATCGCGATCGCGTCATCGTCGATCAGGAAGCCGTGCTCGATGCAGTCGATGCCGGCCGCGACGGCATTCCTGACAGCGTCCGCGCCATGCGTGTGCGCCGCGACGCGCAACCCGCGCCGGTGCGCCTCGTCGACGATCGCCCGCAGTTCCTCATCGGAATAATGCTGTGCGCCAGGCGGTCCCGTCAGCGACATCACCCCACCCGAGCAGCACACCTTGATCAGCTCGGCACCGTGTTTGATCTGGTACCGCACCGCCTTGCGGATCTCGTCGATTCCGTTGGCGATGCCCTCTTCGACCGTCAGATCCAGCACGTGCGGCGCGAACGCGGCGAACATCGTCGGATCCAAATGCCCGCCGGTCGGGGTGATGGCGTGACCGGCCGGCACCACCCGCGGGCCGTCGATCCAGCCGGCATCGATCGCCTTGCCCAGCGCGACATCAAGCAGATAGCCGCCGGTCTTGACGAACAGCCCGAGGTTTCGCACCGTGGTGAACCCGGCGCGCAGCGTGCGGCGGGCATTGCCGATCGCTCGCAGTACCCGTGTCGGCGGGTCGTCCTGGACCTGGGACAGGCCGGGTTTCTCCCCGCGCCCGCCCATCAGGAGGTTGACCTCCATGTCCATCAGCCCGGGCAGCAGGGTCCGGTCACCGAGATCGATTACGGAATCTTCTGGACCCTCCGGGCCCGCACCGACACCGGCGATCCGGTCGCCGTCGATCCGCAGGATGCCGGGCCGCAAGATCTCACCGGAGTCCACGTCGAGCAGCCCGGCGGCCTTGAGCGTCAGCACCTTTTAGATCACCGGTTCCCGAATCACTTCAACCCACGCCGCGCCGCTGTCGGGGACGCGAGGCTGCTTCCAGGCCTCTATCGGAAACGACACCATGATCAGCGACTGCATCAGGTGCATGAGCGTCCGCGCGTCGTCGGGCAGATCGTCCAGCGGGAACTTGTCGCAGTAGGCGATGACGTCGTTCAGGCGGGGGAATGCCACGTCGTAGAACGCCTGCATCTCGGCCATCGTACAGGCCAGCCGCTTGGCGTAACGCTCCGGTTCGGTGGCGAGATCCCAATCCAGATATGGCTCCAGGTCTGCGAATTCAGCGGGCAGCTTATTTGCGGTGGCCATTGTGGCTGTACTCCTTCACGTAGTCCCCGGCCACCTTATGCAGATGGCGGAGCAGGATTTCCTGATCGCACAGCGGGAAGTCCTTGATGACCTTGGTGCCGATCATGGTCTGGGTCGCCTCCAGGGTGTTGGCGTCCTGAAGCGCGTACTCCTTGAACGTCACCGCTGCCAATTCGTGGGCCAGCCGTTCCCGCGCGTTTTTCGGCGGCACGAAATACAGGCTGCACTCGAAGATGTGCTTGTCGACCGCCGTCGGCCAATAGTGGTAGGTCAGAAACCAGCCCGGCGCCCAGAGCAGCAGCATGAAATTCGGGAAGAACACGAACGAATCGATGCCCCACTGCGACGCGCGGGATGGGTTGACCCCCGGCGGCAGCTCATCCAGCCCATCGATATCGGGTCGCTCCCATGGCCCGAACAACCCGCTACGCAGCACCCGGTCCATTGGCTTGACCATGTTCAGGTCCGCGGGCGGCGACTGACCGCCCCAGGTCGAGATCATCGAGTGCGGACCCCATAGCTCATAGTGCAGCGCCTCGAAGCCGTACTTCTGAATCTTGGCGGCTTCTTCCTTGGTGTATTGCCCCTGGTGCAGCACTGGGGCGTGGTAGAACTCGACGAACGCGTCGATGAACAGTTTCCAGTTGCTGCCGACCTCGGCCCTGTAGGCGTAGACCTCGGTCATCTCGTGGAATGGGTAGCCCTGGAGGCCCTTGGCCATGGGTCCGAGGTAGTCGACCAGTGGCTTCGCGTCTTGATCCAGATTGATGAAGATGAAGCCTTCCCAAACCTCGCAGCGGACCGGCACCAAGCCGTACTGGCCCTTGTCGACGTCGAAGAACTCGTCCTCCTGCTGGACGAAGGTCAGCTCACCGTCGAGGCTGTAGCGCCAGGCGTGGTACTTGCAGGTGAACTGCCGGCAGGTGCCCGAGGTCTCCTCGTGCGGATAGTCGTTCCACACCAGCTTGTTTCCCCGGTGCCGACAGATGTTGTGGAACGCCTTGACCGAGCCGTCCTTGGTCTTGACGACGATCACCGACATACCGCGGCCCGCCGACGGGAGTTCCTTGGTGAAGTAGCTGCCGGTCCGCGGCAGCCGCTCCACTCGACCGACGTTGAGCCAGGTCCGCTTGAAGATCGCCTGGCGTTCGGCTTCGAAGAATGCCGGATCGATCGAGTCGGTGTAGTCGACCGGTCCGGTGCCCAGCTCGGGGTAGTTTTCTGTCCAGCTTCCCGCAGCTGGTTTCGTGAAGTGGGGCACGTTTCCTACCTCTCGTTCTCGAGCTCGACGCCAAAAGTATTAATTGCCATAGCGAGCGCGATGTAGCCACCGATGGTGAAGATCAAGTCCATTCGCTGACGTTCGTCAAGCCGTTCGCAAAGGGCGGTCCACGTCTGATCTGTGAGGTTGGACTTCTCGTCGAGTTCGTCGACGGCAGTGAAGACGGCGCGGTCGAACTCGTCGCTCGTCTCGCCGGTTTGGGCGGCCGCGATCTCGGCTTCGGACAGTCCCGCTTTCTTCGCGATGTCCACATGGTGTGACCATTCGTAGGCGCAGCTGCGTCGATGGGCGACACGCAGGATCGCTTGCTCGCGGACGCGCGCCGGGAGCGTGGACCCCAACAGCAAATACCCGCTGAACCGCAGAAATGCGCGGGTAAGTTTCGGGTGGCGGACCAGTGTCGACATGAGCGTGCCGGCATCCCGAGGGTTTCGCCGTTCCGGCGGCAGCATGCCGGACAACGAGTGCTCGACAGCCTCGTCCCACTGATCCGCGGGCAGCGGCTGCAGGCGCATTCGCGGTCTCCTCTCGGTCAAGGAGAATCAGATTCTCATTTCCAACTAATAGAGTTGCACGATTCGCTCGGCTGGTCAATGCCGGCGAGCCGGGATCCGGGCTGGCCACGCGTCCCGGCGCTGTGCGGGGAGTGTTGCCTGTTCGCGCCATGTCACGTTTGGCGACTACGCAATGGCGGAGTACGCAACCCCAGCATGTGCGCTATCGCCTGGCCGCTCCAAGGTGGTGCTTCCGCCTCGTCATGTAGCCGCTGGTCAGGTCGGGGTGGTGCGCGGCAACGCCGCTGGATGTTGATTCTCGCTCCGCGAGAAGATAGTTTTCAAAATAGTGATCTTCGCGCTGGGCGGCGGTTCGCCGAGGCTGTGCTGGAGCGGCGCGTCCGAATGGCTCAATGGATCAGATTTGGAGAGGACTGGCCATGAACAAAGAAGACATGATCCTGATCAGCGTTGACGACCACACCGTCGAGCCGCCGGACATGTTCAGGGACCACCTGCCGAAGAAATACTTGGATGACGCTCCGCGGCTGGTGCACAACCCCGACGGCTCGGACATGTGGAAGTTCCGCGACACGGTGATCCCGAACGTCGCACTCAACGCGGTCGCCGGCCGGCCCAAGGAGGAGTACGGGCTGGAGCCGCAGGGTCTCGACGAGATCCGACCTGGTTGCTACAACGTCGACGAACGCATCAAGGACATGAACGCCGGAGGGATCCTGGCCTCGATTTGCTTTCCGTCGTTTCCCGGCTTCGCCGGGCGCCTGTTCGCCACCGAAGACCCGGAATTCTCGGTCGCCCTCGTGCAGGCCTACAACGACTGGCACATCGACGAGTGGTGTGGGGCGTACCCGGCGCGGTTCATCCCGATGGCGCTGCCGGTGATCTGGGACGCGGAGGCGTGCGCCGCGGAGGTGCACCGGGTCTCGAAGAAGGGTGTGCACGCGCTGACATTCACCGAGAATCCGGCCGCGATGGGCTACCCCAGCTTCCACGACGAGTACTGGAATCCGCTGTGGAAGGCGTTGTGCGACACCAACACCGTGATGAACGTGCACATCGGGTCCTCGGGCCGGCTGGCGATCACGGCGCCCGATGCGCCGATGGATGTGATGATCACGCTGCAGCCGATGAACATCGTGCAGGCGGCCGCTGATCTGCTGTGGTCGCGGCCGATCAAGGAGTACCCGGATCTGAAGATCGCGCTCTCCGAGGGTGGGACGGGGTGGATCCCGTACTTCCTGGAGCGGGCCGACCGCACGTTCGAGATGCATTCGACGTGGACCCACCAAAACTTCGGCGGCAAGCTGCCCAGCGAGGTCTTCCGTGAGCACTTCCTGACGTGCTTCATCAGCGACAAGGTGGGCGTCCAGCTGCGCAACATGATCGGCATCGACAACATCGCCTGGGAGGCCGACTATCCGCACAGCGACTCGATGTGGCCGGGTGCGCCGGAGGAGCTTTGGGACGTGCTGTCTTTGAACAACGTGCCGGACGACGAGATCAACAAGATCACCCACGAGAATTCGATGCGCTGGTACTCGTTTGACCCGTTCACCCACATCACCCGGGAGCAGGCGACAGTCGGCGCGCTCCGCAAGGCCGCCGAGGGGCACGACGTCTCCATTCGGGCGCTCAGTCACCACAAAGACACCAGGGCGGGTTCATCGTTCGCCGACTTTGCGGCCAACGCAAAAGAGCTCACCGGCAACAGAGACTGAGGCGCCACCGTCTCGGGCCTGGGTGAGCTGCGTCGAGATTGCGCTCAGGGTCGCGATTTTCGAGAATTCACGACCATCACGGCAATCTCGGCGCAGGCAATGAAGAGGAGATCCAGCAGTGCCCGGCGGTGGAATGAATTTCGAACTGACCGATGACCAGGAGCTGATCCGCCGGTCGGTCGCAGAGTTGGCCCGGAAGTTCGACGACCACTACTGGATGGAAAAAGACCAGGCGCACGAGTTTCCGACCGAGTTCTATGACGCCATAGCCCAGGGCGGCTGGCTTGGCATGACGATTCCGACCGAGTACGGCGGCCACGGCCTCGGCATCACCGAAGCCACACTGCTCCTCGAGGAGGTCGCGAGATCCGGCGGCGGCATGAACGCGGCCAGCTCGATCCACCTGTCGATTTTCGGTATGCAACCCGTGGTGGTGCACGGCTCCGACGAACTCAAGGCGCGCACGTTGCCGTCCGTCGCGACCGGTGAAGTGCACGTCTGCTTCGGGGTGACGGAACCGGGTGCCGGGCTCGACACGTCGCGCATCACCACGTTCGCCAAGCGTGACGGCGATCGCTATATCGTCAACGGCCGCAAGGTGTGGATCTCGAAAGCCATGGAGTCCGACAAGATCCTGTTGTTGACGCGTACCCAGTCGTACGAGGAAGTCGCCAAGAAGACCGACGGGATGACGCTGTTCCTCACCGACCTCGATCGCAGCAAGGTTGACGTCCGCCCAATCCGCAAAATGGGCCGCAACGCCGTGAGCTCCAACGAGTTGTTCATCGACAACCTGGAGGTGCCGCTCGAGGACCGAGTTGGCGAGGAAGGCAAGGGATTTCAATACATCTTGGACGGCCTGAACCCGGAGCGGATGCTGATCGCCGCCGAAGCGCTGGGCATCGGCAGGGTGGCGCTGGACAAGGCGGTCAAGTACGCCAACGATCGCGTAGTCTTCGGCCGGCCGATCGGCATGAACCAGGGCATCCAGTTCCCGCTCGCCGACTCGCTCGCCCGACTGGATGCCGCCGAACTGATGCTGCGCAAGGCGACCTGGCTCTACGACAATGGCAAACCCTGTGGGCGCGAAGCGAATACGGCGAAATACCTGTGCGCCGATGCCGGCTTTACCGCCGCGGACCGGGCCTTGCAAACGCACGGCGGCATGGGCTACTCGGAGGAGTACCACGTCGCGCGCTACTTCCGTGAGGCCCGGCTGATGAAAATCGCGCCGATCAGCCAGGAGATGATCCTGAACTTCCTGGGAGCTCACACGTTGAAATTGCCGAGGAGCTATTGATGACCAATCCGCTGTTCGACCTCACCGGCCGTTCAGCGTTGGTGACCGCACCAATGAGAAATTCGCGGCCAACATGATGGCTCGAATCCCGTTGAAGCGCTGGGCCCAAACGGAGGAGGTGGCGGGCGCATCCGTCTTTCTCGCCTCCGATGCCGCGTCGTACATGACCGGGCAGGTATTGCCGGTTCACGCCGGCATGGTGATGTGATGCACGCCCGCCGCCGATGACGTCGATGCCTGCGACCGACGGCCCGGTGCTGCTGTCAGACGACCGCGATGGGGTGCGGACGCTGACCCTCAATCGTCCGCGCCGCAAGAACGCGATCAACCCGGAACTGTGGATCGCGTTGCGGGACGCGCTCAACGAGGCCGGTCGCGACCGCAGCGTGCGCGCGCTTGTGATCACGGGCGCCGGCGGGAGCTTCTGCTCCGGCGCCGACATCTCGGTACCCGACGACGTTCACCCGAAATACAAGCTGCAGCGCCTGACCGACGTGGCACTGGCGTTGCACGAGCTCCCGATTCCGACGGTCGCCAAGGTGACCGGGGTCGCCGTCGGCGCCGGATGGAACCTGGCGCTGGGTTGCGATTTGGTGGTCGCGACGCCGGAATCCACGTTCTGCCAGATCTTTTCCAGGCGCGGCCTGTCGATCGACCTGGGTGGCTCATGGCTGTTGCCGAAACTCGTTGGCTTGCAACAGGCTAAGCGGCTTGCGCTGCTCGCCGAGACCATCGACGCCGCCGAAGCCCATGCCCTGAACCTGGTGACCTGGGTGGTGTCCGCCGCGGAGATCGACGCCTTCGTCGACGACCTCGCCGATCGGCTGGCCGCCGGCCCCCCGATCGCCCTCGCACAAACCAAGGCCCTCTTGAACGAGGGCGCCGACCGCACCATGCGCGACGCGCTGGCCAACGAGGCCCGCGCCCAGGTCGGCAATTTCGCGACGGCGGATGCCGCGGCCGCCTATGCCGCTTTCGCGCAGCGGCGAGAGCCGTCGTTTACTGGTCGGTGGGCGTTATCTGATTCCGACCGAGAGCAATCGGAGTGAACATGCGTGAGACAGTCATCGTCGAGGCGGTACGCACGGCAGTAGGGAAGCGCAACGGCGGGTTGTCCGGCATGCACGCCGCCGACCTGTCCGCGGTCGTCCTCAACGAATTGCTGGAACGTGCCGGCGTCGGCCCGGAGATCGTCGACGACGTGATCTGGGGATGTGTGTCCCAGGTCGGCGACCAGTCCAGCAACATCGGGCGTTACGCGGTCCTGGCCGCCGGCTGGCCGGAGGGCATCCCGGGCACCACCGTCAACCGCGCATGCGGCTCCAGCCAGCAGGCCCTCGATTTCGCGGTGCAGGCCGTGATGTCCGGTCAGCAAGACGTCGTCGTCGCCGGCGGCGTGGAGGTGATGAGCCGCGTTCCGCTGGGTGCGGCCCGGGCGACCGGGATGCCCTACGGTCCGAAAGTCCTTGAGCGGTATGACGATTTCTCGTTCAATCAGGGCCTGTCAGCGGAGCTGATCGCCAAGAAGTGGGGGTTTTCCCGCGGTCAACTCGACGAATACTCGGTCCAGTCCCACGAGCGGGCGGCCGCCGCCCAGGACGGCGGCGCCTTCGCCGACCAGATCGTCCCGGTGTTCACCGATGACGGAACCCAGGAAAGCGTCGTCGCCGCCGACGAGGGCGTGCGGCGGGGTACCACCGTGGAAAAGCTGGCGGCGCTCAAGCCCGCGTTCGTCGACGACGGCGTGATCCACGCGGGCAATTCCTCACAGATCTCCGACGGGGCGGCGGCGCTGCTGGTGACCACCGCGGAGATGGCGGTCGAGCTGGGGTTGACCCCGCTGCTGCGCTACCGCGCCGGCGCCGTCACCGGGGCGGATCCGGTGCTCATGCTCACCGGCCCCATCCCGGCGACCGAGAAGGTGTTGAAGAAGGCCGGCGTCGCCCTGCCGGACGTCGGAGTCTTCGAGGTCAATGAGGCTTTTGCGCCGGTCCCGCTGGCGTGGATGGCCGAGACCGGCGCCGATCCCCGCCGGGTGAATCCGCTGGGCGGCGCCATCGCGCTGGGTCACCCGCTGGGCGCCTCCGGTGCGGTGCTGATGACGCGCATGGCGCATCACATGCGCGACAACGGCATCCGGTACGGGCTGCAGACGATGTGTGAAGGCGGCGGCACGGCCAACGCCACCCTGGTCGAGCTTGTCTCTTGACGTCCCGCTGAAAGCCCTCGCGTGAGGCCTCCGCCTGCGCCACTCCAACGCTCATAGACTCTGCTGGTTGTCGCGCTGCGTCCCGCCTGTTAAAAAACGCATTTCTCCGTTGGGCACCGGCGACCTCGAAACATGTGGAGCCGATCGGCCCGGAGGTGTGGTGACTATCGGCACTAGCCCAGCAGATCACAGCGGTTAACCCTGAAAGTCGTGGACGAGCCGCGCACACTAGATGAGGACGTCGAGGCCGCGGCACAGCGCGCCGAGGACGCCAAAGCCTATGTCGATCGCGCCAAAGCGAAGGTGGCGGTAATCAGCAAAAGGCTAGCCGAACTCCGACAACGCAGGTCAGGGTGGCTGCCTCAAGTCCGCTAATCACGCTTAGTTCGCGTGTCATCGCGAATCGAGGTAGGCAAGCGCCCGCCGCCGTCGTTGTTCAGCCAATCCGGAACGTCGCGAGCAAACTCGATGCTCGGGCCCTGACCATCCGTTGCGGTCCGGACGATGACCGAGGTCCCAGGGCTCAAGCGGAAGTCGCGGCTGACTCATGTTGTCTCCGTTGGAGTTTCGGCGATTTCGTCGAGGAGTCGCGTCGGCCGGTGGGCCATCTCTTCACGCCAGTCGTCGGCGACGACGTTGAGCAACGTGACGGCCGTGGCGGCTAGTTCGCCGATGACTTCGGCGATGCAGTCGGGGCAGTTCGCCAGCTCGCCTAGCGTGGCGTTGAAGGTGTCGCATTTCTCCGTTGGGCACCGGCGACCTTGTCACAACGGCTAAACCAACCTACTGTGTGTTCATTAGGTTGGTTTGGCCCTGGCCAACGCCGAAAAGGAGTCCGGTGCCCGACGCACGGCGATACGACACGCTGCTCGCCAAAGGGGAGGACCGCAAGCAGCGGATCCTCGAGGTCGCGCAGCGCCTTCTGACGCGCAACGGCTGGCGCAACACGACGCTCGCCCAGATCGCCGGTGAGGCCGGAGTGACCCCCGCGGGCCTGCTGCATCACTTCGAATCCAAGGAGCAACTGCTGCACGCGGTGCTAGACGCGCGTGACCTCGACGACGACTCGCACGCCGACCGGGCCGGTGACCTTCTCGTGGAGATAGCTCGGGTCGCCGAACGCTTCAACCGGGCGCCCGAAATTGTGGGCACGTTCACGGTGCTGCTGGTCGAAAACATCCTGCCCGACGCTCCGCTGCACGACCGCATGCTGAGCAGACAGCGAGAAGCGATCGACATCGTCGGCGAGCTCATCCGCCGCGGTCAGGCCGCCGGCCGGTATCGGACGGACATAGACCCCGCCGTCAAGGCAGTAGAGATCCTCGCCTTCGTCCACGGAATGGAAACGATATGGTTGCTCGACCCTTCGATACCGCTGACCGACGTGTTCAAGGAATACGCGGAGGCACTGGCCCGGGACTTCGCGCCGGCCAAGACGTGCGAGAAGACATGAGGTACCGGTTCGACGTCGTCGCCACCAGCGTCGTCGACGTGGTCAGGTTCGCCGGCGGCTGGCTCTGCGACCGCGCGATGGCTGGCTGGGACGTGACCGTGCTGCTGACCGACCTGTCCGACCGGCCCGACGCTAGGCCCCTGCAGATCGTCGGGGCCCAGACCCTCGACCTCGAGGTCGCCTTGGCCTCCGTGGGATCCCGGCCCCATCCCCAGGCGCTGGCGGCCGCGGCGGATCTGTTCGGCTGCGACTCGCGGGTGCGGCAAGGCATGTTGCAGGCCCTCGATCAGGGCGTCACGGAGGTCACGCTGTGGGGGGAGACCTGGCCGGCCGAGCTGGATGACAGCGTTGGCCTGGTACAGCACCGGCTGAGCGTGGCCGCGAAGATCTTCAAGGCTCAGGCGCTTGCGGCCGCCTTGAATGTCGCGGAGGTGCCGCACGGCCCGATCGGTTGCATCGAGACCTTCCGAAGTGGGCTCCTGGCATGCCCGTCGGTCGCCGCCGATCTGGTTCCCGCCGGCTGAACGCCCGGCTTGGGGCCGAGCGTGAACGGGCCGACGCCCTATCGGCGTCCCGTCGGTTCTTTCACACTCGGCGGGCGTTACCTGTCGTTGACGACGACCGGGCCGTGTGGAAATGTAATACTCATCTCTGAGAGGATCATTCTCACTAGCCGAGATTCGAACGGAGCAACAGATGGTGAACGACCTCACCGAGATGGACTTCTTCCGCGATAAACGGCTCGTCGAGGATCCCTATCCCTACTACGAGGCTCTCCGGCAGCAATGCCCCGTGACCCGCGAAGACCACCACGGGGTCACCATGGTGACCGGCTGGGACGAGGCCTGCGCCGTGTTGAACGACGCCGAGACCTTCTCGTCGTGCATCTCGGTGACGGGCCCGTTTCCCGGCTTTCCGGTGCCGCTCGAGGGTGACGACGTGACCGAGCTGATCGAGCAACACCGCGACGAGCTGCCCTTCAGCGACCAGCTGCCCACCCTCGACCCGCCGACGCACACCAACCACCGCGCCCTGCTGATGAGGCTGATCACCCCGAAGCGCCTCAAGGAGAACGAGGACGCGATGTGGGAGCTCGCCGACCGGGCGCTCGATCCATTCCTGGCGCCGGGCGAGGGCGAATTCATCAAGGGCTTCGCGAGCCCCTTCACGCTGCTAGTCATCGCCGACCTGCTGGGCGTGCCCATGGAAGATCGCGACAAGTTCGTCAAAGGCATTCGCCAGCATGCGGGTGGCGGCATCGGGGGCACCGGCAAGGAGGCGCTGGCGCACAGCCCGCTGGAGTTCCTCTACGGTCTGTTCTCCGACTACGTCCGGGACCGCCGCCGCGAGCCCCGCGACGACGTGCTGACCGGCCTCGCGACCGCCACCTACCCCGACGGCTCGATTCCCGAGGTCGAAGACGTGGCCCGCGTCGCCAGCAACGTCTTCTCGGCGGGCCAGGAAACCACCGTGCGGCTGCTCGGGGCCGCACTGCAGACCATTGGGGAGCGCCCCGACATCCAGGCGCAGTTGCGCAAGGACCGCAGCCTGATCCCCAACTTCATCGAAGAGGCGCTGCGCATCGAGAGCCCCGTCAAGGGCGACTTCCGGATGAACCGGGTGCCCGTCAATGTCGGTGGCGTCGACCTGCCCGCTGGCACCACCGTGATGGTGGTGCAGGCGGCGGCCAACCGTGATCCGCGCCGGTTCGAAGACCCCACCACATTCGATCCGGAACGCAAGAACGCCCGCCAGCACATCTCATTCGGGCGCGGTATCCACAGCTGCCCCGGTGCGCCGCTGGCGCGCGCCGAAACCCGGGTGGCGCTGGAGCGCCTGCTCGACCGCACGTCTGACATCAGGATCAACGAGCGCGTCCACGGTCCGGCGAATGACCGCCGCTACCAATACGTTCCGACGTACATCCTGCGCGGCCTGACGGAACTGCACCTGGAGTTCACGCCGGCATGAAAGTCTCAGTCGACGACCAGCGCTGTCGCGGTCACGGGGTGTGCGTCACGCTGTGCCCGGAAGTGTTCAGCCTCACCGACGACGGTTACGCGGTGGCGATCGAATCCGACGTCCCAAATGGATTCGAGGGAGCCACCCAAGAGGCCATCGAAAGCTGCCCCGAGCAGGCGATCAGCGAAACCAAACCCGCACTCAGTTAAGGAGATTCGAGTGGCTAACGGGCCAAAGGGATATGTCATCCTCACCGAGGCCATCAAGGATCCGGAGGGCATGAAGGCCTACGCCCGGGCCGCCGGTGCGGCGATGGGCGGAGTCAATGTTCTCGCGGTGGATACGGCTCCCAAGGTTCTTGAAGGCACCTGGCACGGCGACCAGACCGTCGTGCTGGAATTTGAATCGGTGGATGCGGCCCGCGCGTGGTACGAGTCCGAGGGCTACCAGAAGGCGGCGAAGCTGCGCCAAGCGGCGGCCGACTGCAACGCGGTCATACTCGCCGGGTTCTAAATGCGCGGCTGATCGCTAATCCACGATCGAGATGGCCTGCCGGGGGCACTGACGGACGGCCTCGCGCACGTCTGCCTCGATCTCCGGGGTGACTTCGGGTTGCAAGACGGTCAGCATGTCGTCGTCACCCAGGTGGAAGACCTCCGGGTTGATGCCCATGCAGACGCCGTTGCTTTCGCAAAGACCCCAATCGACTTCTATTTTCATTTCGGTATCCTCACCGAATTACCTTCACTGGCACGTGCTTCCAGCCCATCACGTTTTGCATCTGGACGCGTTGGCAACCATCCCAGTCCACCTCATAGCGGGGCATGAAGTCGAGCAGCTTGTCCAGCGCGATCGCGCTTTCCATGCGGGCCAGCGCGGCGCCGAGGCAGCTGTGAATCCCGTAGCCGAATCCCATGTTCTGCGCTTCGGTTCGGTCGCGGTCGATGTCGAATTTGTCGGGATCGGTCCAGGCCTCGGGGTCGCGGTTGGCAGCGCCGTTGATGAGGAATATCGGCTTACCGGCCGGAATCGTCACGCCGTGCAGATAAACATCTTTCACCGACCGACGGACCTGGTATTGGGACGGCGCCTCGTAGCGTAGTAGCTCCTCGACCGCGGCCGGAATCTTGCTGCGATCGTCGAGCAACTTCTGCCACTGCTCGGGATTGCGGCCGAACACCACCGGCGCATTGCCGACCAGCTTGGTGACCGTCTCGGCTCCGGCGCCGCCTAGGAGTGTCGCGAACCCGGCTATCTCGAGGTCGTCCAGCTTTCTCTTTTCGCCGTTTTCGCATTCGAGTTCCGCATCGACGAGCTTGGTGAACAGGTCATTACGCGGCTCGGCGCGGCGTTGCGTCACGAGTTCGTAGTAGAGCATCGCGGTGTTGATGTTGGCTTGCATACCCGCCTCGCCGACTTCGACCTGTCCCGGTTCGCGAGTCAGCGACTCGTCAATCCAGTGCCGCACCTGCTGCGCGTGCTCCTCCGCCACGCCCAGCATCGTCGTGATCACCTCGACGGGGAATGGGCCGGACAGGTCCTGGACCACATCGAACCGATCGGGATCGGCCGCGCTGAGGTACTTGTCGATCTTCTCGGTGACCATCTGCCTCTGCGACTCGATGGCGCGCGGCGTGAAGACCTTGTTGAGCAGGCTGCGCATGTGGCGATGGTCAGGGGGGTCCATGAAGATGATCGACTGCGGCGGCTTGGCGCCGGATCGCACCATCGACAAGTCGATGCCGTAGGCCGACGAGTACGTTTCGAAATCCTTGAGGCCCGCGGCCACATCCTCATGGCGAGTCAGCGCGTAAAAGTCGTATTCCTCGCTGTAGTAAACGGGCGCTTCCTCCTGCATTCGTCGGTAGGTGTCCCAGGCGCCGTTGAAGAATTGCTCGGAGAACGGATCGAAGACCAGCTTCGATTTGGTCATTGAAACTCCTGGCTGGCGGGTCGTGGGCTGGAACCTTTACAGCGGACTGTCTAACTGTAACGCTAACGGTAGCGGCTTGACGACGAACCGGGAAGGACCAATACACCGCCGTGGTACGCGGTCGATCGTGTCGCATTTCGTCTCCAGGAGAACGAGGAGTTCATCTGGAGGCTCGCCGATCGCCACTACGGCGCCGCACCAGTCGGAGGCCGCTGCGAATTCATCAGCGAGTTCGCGAACGCCTTCGCGATGTCGGTCACCGCCAACCTGCTCGGTGTGCCCGAGTCCGACCACCCCGAGTTCCGCAAAGCGCTGCTGACCGAAGTCGGCGCGATAGGCAGCAGCGAGGGCGAGACGACGCAGCACTCGCCGCTGGAATACCTCTATGGCAAGTTCTCTGAACACATATCCGACCGCCGCGCCAATCCGCGTGACGACGTGCTGACGGGGGTCGCCTCCGCGACGTTCCCGGACGGCAGCATCCCAGAGGTGATGGACGCGGTACGGTTGCGGCCAACCTGTTTGCCGCCGGGCAGGAGACCACCGTCCGCCTGCTGTCCGCGGCGGTGATGATGATCGCCGAGAACGCCGCTCGGCAGGCCAAGCTGCGCGCCAACTCCGACATGATTCCGCGATTCGTCGAGGAGACGTTGCGCTACGAGAGCCCGGTGCGTGGCGTCTGCCGCCGGCGCCGGGCAGCGCGCCGCCGGCTACCCCTTGAGATCCGGCATGACCTTGTCGGCGAACAGCTTCAGTTGTTCGTAGACGAGTTCGTAGGGCAGGCCTCCGAAGCTGAAGTTCGCCAGCATCTCGTAGTCGCCCACCATCTCCTTGCGGATGTGGTGATGTTCTACCAGCTCTTCGGGCGTCCCGATCATGTTGCCCGCAATGTAATCCCGGTAGGCCTTGTCTGGTCCGCCGGCCGCCGCGGCGGCGGCGCCCATGTTCGCGTAGGTGGAGTAGGACGGCAGTTCCTTGAAATGGTCGCTCATGAACTCGTAGTGGTTGGCGACCGTGGCGAACATTCTGGAGAAGTACGTGTCGCAGTATTCGGTAACGCGATGCTTGTCGTCGAAGCACAGCACGAAGTCGGAGATGATGAATGGAGGCGCGGTTTTGGCGTGCAGCTTCTCGAAAGTTTCTCGGTAGTGGTTGATCTCTGGGATGGCGTTGCGCCAGTCGCCCTGTGAGAAGCGCAGCGTCTTGAGGCCGTAGTTGGCCGCGATCTCCACCGAGGACGGTGACATGCTCACCATGACGGTGCGGTCCTTGAACGACTTGAACGGACGCGGGCGGACCTCGGTGCGGGGGATTCGGTACCACTTGGTGTCCGCCTCGACGATGCCCGTCTCGATGCCCGCAATGACAATGAGGGCAGCCTCGTCGAATATCTCTCGTGAATCGGCCAATTCCACTCCGAATGAGCGGAATTCGCGACGAGCAGCGCCTCGGCCCATCCCGAGAATCAGTCGGCCTTCGGACAGGATGTCGAGTTCGATGGCCTGCTCCACGACGCGCAGCGGGTTGTTCCAGGGCAGGATGACCGCGGCGGTGATGAGATCGATTGTGCTGGTCTTTGCCGCGATGTAGGACAGCAGCTGAAACGGGTCCGGGCAGGCCGCATAGTCGGTGAAGTGGTGTTCGACCGGGCCTACATAGTCGAATCCCATAGCCTCGGCTTCGACGGCGAGATTCGTTTCCTGCATGAAGCTCTGGACGTCGGGCACTCCGTGCAGGTTTTGATATCCCAGGTGCACTCCTACTCTCAACGTCCGGCCTCCAAGTCCGGTCGAGGGCGTCTGCGCCGAAGCGGACGACTGCCCGGTTATTAGTCGAGTGACTAAACAGAACCATACGGTGTTGCGGCTCGAGTGGCAAGTCCGTAGCTATACAGTTGACCAACCCAACTTGTTTCGAAGTGCAGCGCCGCCGTATGGTGCTGCTCAGTCGGGCGACTAAACGGCCGCGGGGCTGACGATGCAGTCAGAGTGCGTTGGGACGTCCGGGCACGTCGCATGGGAAGGCCGCGAATCGAAATGACCACGTTGGCAGGCAAAGTCGCGGTAGTGACCGGAGCGAGCCGTGGGATTGGCAGAGGTATCGCCCTCGCCCTGGGCGCCAACGGTGCCACCGTCTACGTCACTGGCCGCACCCTGACGGCAGGTGTCGGCGCACTGCCCGGCACGGTAGGTGAAACAGCGGCGGAGGTCGATCGGCGCGGCGGAACGGGGATCGCCGTCCAGGTGGACCACAAGCAAGATGAGCAGGTCGCAGCGCTATTCGACCGCGTCGGGCGCGAGCAGGGCAGGCTCGACATCCTGGTCAACAACGCGTTCGCCATACCCGACGACCTGACCGACCCGAAGGCGTTCTGGGAGAAGCCACTCAGCAACTGGGAAATGGTGGATGTGGGTGTCCGCTCCAGCTTCGTCGCCGCGTGGCACGCCGCACAAATCATGACCGCGCAGCGGTCCGGGCTGATCGTCGCCATTTCCGGCTACGTCGGCGTGACGTATACCTACGGCGTCATTTTCGGAATGTGCAAGGCGGCCGTAGATCGCATGGCCCGGGACATGGCTATCGAACTCCAGCCGCACGGGGTCGCTTCGATCTCGCTATGGCAAGGCTTGACGCTAACCGAACGGGCGCAGGCCAACCTCGCACGTAATCCCGAGATGACGAAGACGATCGTGACCAATCCTGCTATCGCGTCCTCGCCCGAGTTCCCCGGGCTGGTGATCGGCGCACTGGCAACAGACCCGCAGCTGATGCGACGCTCCGGGGGCACTTTCATCACCGCAGAGCTCGCCGCCGAGTACGGCATCACCGACTTGGACGGCAGGGTCATCCCCTCGCTGCGCGCGCAACGCGGGTCCCCGATCTGGCAACCGATCGCAGACCCCGGACGGACTTAGGCGAACGCATAATTTGGGCTTGTATGCGGATTGCGGTCGCCGTATGGTGCGTGTTAGGCGAGCGACTAAACAGCTCGTGGAGAGCGGTCCAGAGGAGATCGACTGTGGCGGTGACGAGTCCAAGCGACGTGTACTACGACCCGTTCAGTCCAGAGATCGACGCCGACCCCTACCCGGTGTATCGCCGAATGCGCGAGGAGTCACCGCTCTACTACAACGATCGGCACGACTTCTATGCCGTCAGCCGGGCCGACGACGTGGAACGCGTCCTGGTCGACAATCAGGCCTTCATCTCGGGTCGCGGGGGAATCCTGGAGTTCATTCGCGCCGACATCACGATGCCCCCCGGAATGTTCGTCTACGAAGACCCGCCCATCCACACCCGGCACAGGCGAGTACTCGCAGGGGTGTTCACACCGCGCAGGATCGCGGAGCTGGAACTCAAGGTCCGTGCCTTCTGCGCTCGCAGTCTGGACTCCATCGGCGGTGCCGGCCGCCTCGACTTCATCGCCGATCTCGGAGCTCAGGTGCCGATGCGGACGATGGGGATGCTGCTAGGAATTCCGGAGGCGGACCAGGAATCCCATCGCCGGGAGACGGACAAGAGCCTGCGCACCGAGGCCGGCAAGCCGATGGATCCCCAGCAGGATTTCGCCAGCGGCGAGTCGTTCGCGGAGTACATCGATTGGCGCGCGGCGCACCCATCTGACGACCTCATGACCGACCTGATCAATGCCGAGGTCACCGACGAAGAGGGGACCAGCCGGCGCTTGACACGTGCGGAGGTGCTGACATACACGACGCTTCTTGCCAGTGCCGGCGCTGAAACGACAGGCCACCTGATCGCCTGGACCGGCAAGGTGCTGGCCGATCATCCCGACCAGCGGCGCGAACTCGTCGAAAAGCCTTTGTTAATCCCGCAGGCAATCGAGGAGGTATTGCGCTTCGAACCGCCGGGACATCAGTTCGCGCGCTACGTCGCCAGGGATGCCTCGTTCTATGGCGAGACCGTGCCGGAAGGCAGCATCATGTTGTTCCTCATGGGTTCCGCCAACCGCGATGACCGCCGTTTTTCCGAAGGTGACCGCTTCGACATCCACCGTGAGCCGGTCAAGCACTTGAGCTTCGGCATCGGCGCGCACTACTGTCTCGGTGCGGCCCTGGCTCGGCTCGAGGGCCGGATTGCATTGGAGGAGTTGCTGAAACGTTTCCCCGAGTGGCAGATCGACAGCGACAACGCCCGCATGGCGTCGTCGTCGGCGCTACGGGGATGGGACGCGCTTCCCGCGATCATCCGCTAGCACCGAGAACGCGATGGTCCTCGAAAGTGCGGGATGACCTCTCGCGCAAACAGCTCCATGCTCGCGTGAATCTGTTCGGGCGGCATACCCGGTAGCGCCATGCCGCATACCAGATCGGTCAGCCGGGAGTGTGCGCAGTGCTCCGCGATCTGAGCGACAACGTCGTCCGGGGTGCCGACCAGCGTGCGCTCGTTGAAGAAGTCGAAAGACTGCTTGTGGACGATCTCCTCGACCGATGGCAGCCCCGCGGTCTGTGCCGGTGCGCCGGAGGCGCCTTGGGCCTCAGCGGTCCATTGCAGATAACCGGCGGCCATGTAGCGCAAGGGTTTTGCCGCGAGTTTCCAGGCCTGTTCGCGGGTGGGCGCGACGAAGGTCGGCCGCATCGCGGCGATGTGGAAATCGTGCGGATCCTTCCCGTCGGCGCGCAATACGTCGTCGTAGGTGTCGGCCGATCCCGGACCGCCGCTGAGAAAGTGGAGGCCCATCCGCGCGGCGCGCCCGACCGCCCTCGGCGCCGTCCCGCCCACCCAGATCGGCGGGTGCGGCCGCTGCAGCGGCGGCGGAGAGATACAAATATCACGCAGTGTGCTGTATTGCCCGTCAATCGTGACGGATTCGCCGGACAGCAGCCGGCGCACGATCGTCAGATTCTCCTGCATGCGCCCGGCGCGTTCGCGGGCGGGGATACCCTGATCCTCGAATTCGCCTTTTCGGTATCCCAGCCCCACACCGAGGTCGAACCGCCCGCCGGAAATGACGTCCAGCGTGGCCGTGTCCTCGGCGACACGCACCGGGTTGTGCAGCGGCAGCAGTAGGAGGAACGTTCCGATACGAATCCGGTGGGTCAGCGCCGCGATGGCGGCGGCGATCGGCACCAGCGAAGGGGAGTAGCCGTCGTCGATGAAGTGATGCTCGGTGAGCCACGCTTCGTCGAATCCCATTCGTTCGGATTCGACGATGAGGTCGAGGTGTGAGCGGTAGAGCACGTCCCACTTCACGCGTGCCCACGCCGGGTTGCGGAAAGGCCAGAGCAGTCCAAACCGCAATGTCATCGAGCCCTGCGACGCCCGCGCGTGCGCCGTTTGCCTTCCAGCTGGCCGATCAGCCGTTCGACCACCGTAATCGTGTGCGAATGACCGAGATTGAGGCCATAGGAACGCTCCTCGCCCATGAACCGCGCCGCCGCGTCCATCAACAGCATCACCGCCTCCGGCGGCCACTGCGAGGTGTCGACCCCATACGCCGCCAGGATCGTCGACAACCCTTCGAATTGCAGGCGCCGGAACCGCAGCGAGAACTCCTTCATCTCCGCCATGACAGCCTTGCGGTGGTTGCCCAGCGCGAGGAACTCGACGTTGAGGGCGGTGTTGGTTTGGTCACGGATCAGGTCCCACAGGGCCCACAGCGGTTGCTCTGATGCCAGCGCCTCGGCTTGCCGTTCGAGGCTGCGCGCCGCGCTGCGCCGAAACACCTCCAAGAAGAGCTCGTCCATCGGGCCGAAGTAGTAATAGACAAGCCCCGGGTTGACACCGGCTTCGGCGGCCACCCGGCGCGATGTCACGGCCGCGTATCCCTCGCTGAGCATGAGCCGTTGGGTGGCGTCGAGCAACGCCGTCCGGGCGTCGGACTCATCCCCACCATCCGAAGCGATCGACGCCATGACTGCAACCTCCGGGTAGCCCACCTGTAGCACCCGCAGACTACGTCATCCGGGCGCCGGGATCGCCCGACGCGAGGCCCAATCCCAGCAGCCACCTCGCGTGCCGGTCCATCATGACGTCATATTCCCCGTGCACGGCGTGCGTCGAGAGCATCGCGATGTCGGATGACATGCGGCGCAGGTGATTGTCCGAGCGGTAACCGCTGGACCCGTTGCCGTCGACCAGATTTCGTAACGTATCGCGCACCGTGTGCAAGATTGTCGCTCCGTGCAGTCCGGCACGCGCTTCCTCCTCGAGCGTCTGCGGGGTGCCACGGCGGGCGATCTTCAGCACGTCCTCTGTTGCCGCGTCACGCACCAACCGCATGACCCGTGCCGTCTGGTAGGCGTCGACCCACCGCAGCCGGGCGGCCGCGCGCTCGATCCGGGGCGGGCTGTTCACGCCGGATGCGCCGTTGAGGCGCTCCCGGGCGATCTCCACCGCCGCGTCGAGCGCGCCGACGCACAGCGACGACAACCCGTAGCGCAACGCGGAGAACGGCAGATGCACGACTTCGTCCTCGTGGAATGTGCCGTGGTGATCGTTGGCCGACATCGCCGCGCCAAACGGAATTACCCAAGTTTGGGGAACGACCGCGTCGGTCGCGGTGATGGTGACGCTGCCGGTGGCCGCCATCGATGCGACGTCCCAGTCGTCAACGATCTCCAGTTGGCCTCGCGGCAGGATCACCCACTGCAGCCCTTCGTCGCCCTCGATGAGCACGGGCACCAGCGCGTGCGAGGCGTGCAACATCCCCGTCGCGTAGCCCCAGCTGCCGTTGACGCGCAGCCGTCCACCGGACAGGTGGGCCATGCCGGGCTGCGACAGGATGGCCGCAGCTCGAACCGACGGCCCACGGGCGAACAGCTCCTGCTGCACCTCTAGCGGATAGCGGCACAAGAACCAGCTGTGCAGGTTGTAGAAGACGGTGACCCAGGCGGTCGAGACATCCCCCGCGGCGATGATTTCGGCAACCTCGTTGAGTTCGTGCGGGCCCAGTCCGGCACCACCCCAACGCTTTGGCACGATCACCGAGAACAAGCCGGCGGTGTCCATGTCCTCGACGAGCTCGTCGTCCAGCCGGCGGGCCAACTCCATCCGCCGCGCCAGCTGCCGGATCCTGGGGACGAACCCGCGGGCGGCATCGGCCACGGACGCTCCGGGCGCACCAGCACTCGAGACCTGATCGACGAGCGTCACCATTTTCTCCCGGAAAGTTAGTCAGTTGCCTAAGATGCAACATACCGATGTCGGCGCTCATCAGGCAAGCCCTTGTCGGCCGAGGCGCACTGTTGCCAACCGGATCTAAAAAGAGTTGACTAGGTCGGTTAGTATGGGTGACCTTGGACCCGCGAGGCCGGCACGGGCCAGAAGTGGAGAACTTGTGACCGCAATCGACGACACGACATCGTCCATCGCGACGGCGGAACGCCGGCGATGAAGGCGCCCGCCGAACTGCTGGACCTGTCCGGCAAGGTCGCCGTCATCACCGGGGGGAGCCGGGGCATCGGGCGCGCGGTCGCCAAGGGCTTCGCGGTGGCGGGCGCCGACGTCGTCATCGCCAGCCGCAAGCTGGACAACTGCAAGACGGCCGCCTCGGAGATCGAGGCCGCCACCGGGCGTCGCGCATTGCCCGTCGGCTGCCACGTCGGCCGCTGGGAGGACGCCGAGGCGTTGCTCGACGCTGTCTACGACGCCTTCGGGCGCTGCGACGTGTTGGTCAACAACGCGGGGATGTCGCCTATCTACGACGATCTGCCCTCGGTCACCCAGGAGCTCTACGACAAGGTCTACGCCGTCAACGCCCGAGGACCGTTCCGGCTCAGCGCTTTGTTCGGGACGCGGATGGCCGAGGGCGACGGAGGCTCGATCATCAACGTCACCACCGCCGGGACGCTGCGCCCCGACGCCACCGACCTGCCCTACGCGATGGCCAAGGCGGGGCTGAACGCGCTTACGCTGGCGCTGGCCGGGGCCTGGGCGCCCAAGGTCCGGGCCAATCTGGTGATGCCTGGAGCCTTCGACACCGACATCTCCAAGGCCTGGGGACCCGAGAACCAGGCCATCGCGGCCGCGGCCAACCCGATGAAGCGCATCGGGGTACCCGAGGACATGGCGGGGCTGTGTGTGTTCCTCGCCAGCGAGGCGGCCAGCTACATCAACGGGGCCCAAATTCTGATCGACGGCGGGCTCTTCCGCACGCTCTGAGGTACGCGAAACACCAACTATCAGTCAGGAACTCGAGGAGGAGTGATGGCAGGACGGATGATGGGCAAGGTCTCGTTCATCACCGGCGCGGGCCGCGGCCAGGGCCGCGCGCACGCGGTGCTGCAGGCGCGCGAGGGCGCGGACATCATCGGCATCGACATCTGCGAGGACATCAAATCCAACCCGTACCCGATGGCCAGTTGGGACGACCTCGTGGAGACTAAGGAGCTCGTCGAGAAGGAGGGCCGGCGGTGCGTGGCGGTCAAGGCCGATGTCCGCAACCGCGAACAGCTCGCTGTCGCTCTGAACGAGGGTGTGGCCGAGCTGGGCCAGTTGACCACGGTCATGGCCAACGCGGGCATCATGCCGCTGGCCATGGGCGACCCCGAGCCCATGGACTTCCAGGACGCCGTCGATGTCGACCTCATCGGCGTGATGAACACGGTCGCGGTATCCGTCCCGCACCTGATCGCGGCCGGTAACCGCGCGTCGATCATCATCACCGGCTCCACCGCCGCGTTGATACCCAACACGATGTCCGCCAACGTCGACCCGCGGGTGATCATGGGCCCGGGCGGGGACGGTTACCATTGGTCGAAAGAGGCTCTGGTGGGCTACACGCAGCAGATGGCCCTGCACTTGGCGCCCAACGGGATTCGGGTCAACGTCGTGCACCCGACCAACTGCAACACCCACCTGATGAATTGCGACGGGATCTATCAGATCTTCCGGCCCGACATGGAGGGCCCGGTCACCAAGGACGACTTCCGGCCGGCGTCGGAGTTCTACCATGCCCTGCCCACGCCGTGGCTGGAGCCCGAGGACGTCGCCGAGCTGGTCCTCTTCCTCGCCTCGGACGCCTCGAAGTACATGACCGGCACCAGCATCCCGATCGACGCCGGGTGCATGGTGAAGTGGCCCAACGGTCCGGGTCAGTGAACCGGCGTCAGAGGTTGCCCACTTCGAGCTCGAGGTACTCGGCGTACTTGGCCCGGGCGGCGTCGCGTTTCTTCGGGATCCACGCGCTGGGCCACAGGTCGTCACTGGGCGAGTAGTCCCGCAGTACTTGGCGTGCCACGGTGGTCTTGTGCACTTCGGTTGGGCCGTCGGCCAGCCCCATCACGGCGGCGCCGTGGATCATCTTGAAGAACGGCATTTCGTTGGTGACGCCGAGCGCACCGTGCACTTGCATTGCGCGCCAGGCGATGTCGTGCAGAACCGTGGGCATTGTCGCCTTGACCGCGGCGATGTCCTTGCGGACCTTCTTGTAGTCGTTGTACTTGTCGATCTCCCAAGCTGTGTACAACACGAAGAGGCGGAATTGTTGCAGCTGGGCGTACGAATCGGCGATGTAGCCCTGCACGAATTGCTTGTCCGACAAGCGGCTTCCCGCGGTCTCGCGGCTCAGCGCCCGTTCGCACATCATGTCCAGTGCCTGCCGCGCGAAGCCGATGGTGCGCATGGCATGGTGAATGCGCCCACCGCCCAGACGGGTCTGCGCGATAGCGAACGCCTGTCCCTCGCCACCGAGCAGTGCCTCGGCCGGTACCCGCACGTTGTCGTAGTGGATCAGCGCGTGGCTGCCCTCGTTGTCGGGCTCGCCGTACAGCCCGACATTGCGCACGATGTTCACGCCCGGGATATCGGTGGGCACCAGGAACATCGACATGCCTTGGTAGGGGCTTACATCCGGGTTCGTCACCACCATCACGATCAGGAACGAGGCGGTTCTGGCGTTGGAGGAGAAGAACTTGTATCCGTTGATGACCCAGTCATCACCGTCACGGACCGCCCGTGTCTGAAATCGCGTGGGGTCGGCACCGGCCTGCGGTTCGGTCATCGAATAGCTGGAAAACATTTCCCCGTCGAGCAACGGTCGCAGATAGCGCTCCTTTTGCGCCTCGGTGCCGTAGTGCGCGATGATCTCCGCATTGCCGGTGTCAGGAGCCTGGCAACCGAACACAATGGGCGCCCACGATGATCGGCCGAGGATCTCGTTCAGCAGTGCGAGCTTGAGCTGGCCGTAGCCCCGCCCGCCGAGTTCGGGGCCCAGGTGCGTGGCCCACAGGCCCTTGCGCCGCACCTCGTCCTTGAGCGGGCCGATCGCCTTGCGCCGAACCTCGTTGAGCGGAACGAACTCTTGGCCCGGCCATGCTAGATCCAGCGGCTCGACCTCGTCACGGACGAAGGTGTCCGCCCAATCCAGCAACTCCTGATACTCGGCGTCGGTCTCGAAGTCCCAGGCCATGCCCTCTCCTTCGGATGGTTTTTCAGTGCACTTTGGTGGCCAGCGATCGAGCCAGTTCGGCGGCCGTGGCGATCGACTGCAGGACCATCGGGCCGAAGGCCGCGAGGACCCGGGGGTCGCCTTTCCCGCTTTTCACCCCGGCGGCGTACGTCTTTTCCAGGACGATGCCGATCTTGAAATTGGCCAGCACCAGGTAGTAGTCGATGTTCTCCGTGGACAGGCCGCTGACTTTTTCATAGTGCGCGAGAAGCTCGCTGCGCGTCGGCATTCCGGTCACGTCGAGATAGAAGTCGGCGCGCGGTTCCTCGCCGTCGTAGCCCAGTAGTGCCCAGGCCAAGTCCAGCAGTGGGTCGCCGATCGTGGTCATCTCCCAGTCGACCAGGGCGGCAAGCCGGGCGGGTGCGCCGTGGGCGTACATGACGTTCGCGTACTGGTAGTCGCCGTGCATGATGCCCGGTGTGAAGTGGCTGGGCGCGTTGGCCCGCAGCCAGTCGGCGGCGACGTCCAGGCCGGGGAGTTCCCGGACCTGGAAGGACTGCAGGAAGGACAGCCAGCGATCGGGCTGACGCTGGTGGAAGCCGTCCGGGCGGCCGAATCCCTCGAGACCCTGGGCGCGCCAGTCGAGCCGGCCAAGTTTCGCCGCGCCCTCGATCAGCTGGAACGCCAAACCCCGGCGGGCCTCCACATCGGTGTCGAACGGCGGTTCCCAGCCGTCGTCCATCGGGCTCCACCCATCGATCTCGGCCATCACATAGAACGGCTTGCCCATCAGTTCGCCGGCCTCGTCGGCGGCGATCAGTTCGGCGTGCGGTACGTCGGTGCCCTTGAGTGCCCGCACCAGCCGGATTTCGCGCAGCAGTTCGTCGAGCCGCTTCTGGTCGGCCCGGGCCCCGGGCGTCCGGAGCACCATCCGGTTGTCGCCGCGCGTCACACGCAGCAGCGTGTTCTGCGACCCGCCGGAAATGGTTTGTATTTCGGGTAGCTCGCCATTCCCGGGCGCATCGTGCTGATCGAGCCATCTGCCCAACTCGCGGGCATCGATGACATCGGTCACTTCGCTTCGGCCTTCGGGCCGCGCGGGGACCAAAACGCCAGCCGCCAGCTGTCCATGTCGAGGCTGTCGTGCATCACGATTTGACCGGCGGCAACGGCCTCCTGAATCTTTTGCATGATCGCGTCGACGTCGCCCTCCATCTCGTAGATGATGGCGTACCGATGCTCGGGGGGACGTCCGCTTGGGGCGCGGTACATTTCGGAATCGAGCAGGTTGTACCGCTGAGCGGACAACATACCGGGGACCGCGAGAAGTTGAGGTACGTGGACATTGTCATACCACTCATTGAACTCGTCGTCCCTGCCCCGCAGCGGGTTCGAATAGACAATCTGGATGAACTTGTCGGCCATGTCGTCGGTCCTATTTCTGTGTCGAAGGAACTACACGGATTCGCCGAGCACCATCGGAAACGAGTCCACCGAACGGACTCCGATGGTGTAGACGAGCTCGGTGCCCGGCTTGACTCGGTAGTGCGGGATTCGACTGTGCCAGACGCGCAGTGCGATCCGCAGTTCGAGCCGGGCCAGGTTGGAACCCAGGCAGCGATGGATTCCCGCGCCGAAGGCGATGTGACGGTTGCCCTTTCGGCCCCACTGGATGACGTCGGCGTCGGGAAACTCGGACTCGTCGGTGTTGCCCGAGCCGAGGAACGGATGAACCTTGTCGCCGGCGCGAATTGGGCAGCCGCCCAGCACGGTGTCCTGCGTGGCGATGCGCGACACCAGCATTACCGGCGATTCCCAACGCAGCAGCTCCTCCACGACCCAGGGACTGATCGACGGATCGGCGACCAGCGCTGCCCGCTCGTCGGGATGCTCGGCGAGGTAGCGGAAAAAGCAGTCCAGCGATGCCGATACCGTGTCCAGGCCGGCAATCAACAACAGAAAGCAGATATCGAGAATCTCTTCCCGGGTCAGCCGTTCGCCTTCGACCTGGGCCCCGAGGAAGTGGCTGAGCAAGTCATCCCTGTGTTCGGCCTCCCGCTGGTCGAGCACCTTGTTGAAGTAGTCGTAGATCGATGCCGCGCTCTGCTCCCGCAGTTCCTGCGTGCGGGGATCGTTGAGTGACGTGCCCAGCACATGGAACGGGCGGATGATCCCGTCCTTCATCGCCAGGAACCTCGGCAGGTCCTGCATCGGCAGCCCGAACATGGTGAGGAACACCTGCGACGGGAACGGCACCGAAAAGCGCTGCGCGAAATCGATTTCCGGATCATTGATGAAGCCGTCGATCAGATCGTTCACCAGAGTCTCGATTGGCCCCGCGAGGTGCTCGAGGTGCTTGGGGGTGAAAAGCGGATCGAGGATCTTGCGGAACTTGCGCTGGTCCGGTGGATCCACCTCGATGGGGATCAACGGCCGCGCATTCCCGAAATGCCCGGCGGGCATCTGAGACGAGTAGATCTCCGGGTGGCGGAACACCTCGGTCATCGCCGCCCGGGTGGTCACGACCACGCCTGAGCCTTCGATCCTCATCGCCGGAGCGACTGCCCGCATGTGTGCGAAGGCATCCTGCGGGCGCCGCGTCAGCACGTCCCCCGCACCGCTGAAGATGGTGCCGCCGTAGGCGTCGACCTGCTGCTCTGCCATTGGGTCAATCTATCAGACAGAGTCAACTATTTATGAGGGGGGCCATGTCGCTGATCCACCGTTCGTAGTCGGCGCCCTTGGTACTCAAAGAATCCGGCCCCAAGGTGGAGTCTACGATAAGGAACTGCTCGGCCTCGATGCCGCGGACCAGTCGTTCAGCGACCTCTTCCGGGGTGGCCGCGTTCTGCACGGCCGGATGATCGGCGGGTATGCCGTCGGCCATCAGCATGGGCGTACGCATGGCGCCGGGACAGAAGCATGAGACCTTGATCCCCTTCGGGCGGTAGGTCAGGGCCAACCATTCCGAGAATGCCAGCGCGGCATGCTTGGTCACCGCGTAGGCAGCTTTATCGGGATGCGTGGCCATCGCGACGACCGAAGCCGTTTGAAGCAAGTAGCCGTCACCGCGTTGCAGCATGGACGGCAGCATTTGACGTACCGCGTACACGTGAGACATGACATGGAGCCGCCAGCTCAGGTCCCATAGGCGGTCATCGGCGATGTCGCCGGCTAGCGGCGGGCCGGCGTAACCAGCATTGCTGAACCAGATATCGACCTCGCCGTAGGTGCTGCGGGCAAGATCGGCGACGGCGCGCACGGTGTCTTCTGCGGTGATGTCGCCGGCCAAGCCAACAGTCCCGATCGAATCCGCGACCCGCTTAGTCCCCACCGAATTAATGTCGGTGACAACGACTTTGGCGCCCTCTGCTGCGAAGCGCCGTGCACACGCCTCGCCGATCCCGCCGCCCGATCCTGTGATGACGACGACCTTATTGAGCAGCTTCAACAGAAGGCCTTGGCCGTGCTCGCCGTTTCGGGGCGGAGGTGCTTGACGGACTTCACGCTGACGTCCCAGCCGACGGCCTGCTCGCGCAGCGCCGACACCGTCGCCCGCTCCGGCGGGATGTGGGCGAACGGGTCGTAGGAGAAGTGCCGCATAGCGTTGAGATGGGTGATTTTGTTTATCTCATCGTCCGGCACGCCGTTTAGCGACATCGTCAGCGTCTCCGGCGCGACCGGCCAGGTGGTATCCGAGTGCGGGTAGTCGCATTCCCAGGTGATGTTGTCGATGTTGAGGCGATGGCGGTTCTCTACGCCCACCGCGTCGTCGATGAAACACAGGATCACATGTTCGGAGAAGATCTCCGAGGGCAGACGGTGACCCAGATTCATGCCGCTCCAATGCTTGGTGTGTCGGTAGATGTAGTCGACGCGCTCCAAGAAGTAGGGCAGCCAGCCGATACCGCCCTCGGACAGCGCCACCCGCAGCGTGGGGAACTTGCGGAAGATACTGCTCCACAACAGATCTCCCGCCGTAGCCATCAGGCTTATGGGTGACAACGTGTAAACCAGCTCAATGGGCGCGTCCGGGGACGTGGTCGGCGGACGTGAATTCGACCCTAGGTGCATGCACACGACGGTGCCCTCGTCGGCGCATGCCGCCCAGAACGGGTCCCAATGGTCAGAATAGAAGGTGGGCAGACCGAGATCGTAAGGGCTGGAAGAGAAGGTCACCGCGTGGCAGCCCTTCTCGGCCACCCGGTGCACCTCCGCAGCGCTGGCCACCGGATCCCACATCATCGGCAGCGCAAGGGGAATGATCCGGCCCGGATAGGTTCCCGCCCATTCGTCGATGTGCCAGTCGTTGTAGGCGCGGACCATCGCTGCGGCCTGGTCGCGATCTCCCGTGTCCATGAACAACTGACCGCAGAACCGGGGGAAAGACGGAAAGCACATCGACCCGAGCACGCCGTTGGCATTCATGTCCTTGATGCGGCCGTGAATGTCGTAGCAGCCGCTCCGGATCTCTTCGATGCATGTGGGTTCGAGCCCGAACTCCGACGGTGGGCGTCCCGCGACCGCGTTGAGCGCGGTGTTCAGGATCTCTTGGCCTTCGTAGCGCCAGGCCATCGTGCCATCGTCGCGACGAACGAAACGTGGGGCGCTGTCCTCGTACTTTTTCGGAACGCGGCCCTCGAACATGTGTGCCGGTTCGATGACGTGGTCGTCAACGCTCACCAGGATCATGTCCTCGACGTGCATTGGTCCTCCCAACTTTGCCAATTGCGGCTACTCAATTGTCAAGGCGCCTAGGTCAATTAATCAGATCGAGAACAAGCCGACCGCCAAGCTCGGACTCCTCGAGCCACGGCGCGAGGGCCGTCAAGCATTCCGCCCAGATCTGGGTAGCACGAGCCGAGTTGTGCTCGGAGGCAGCCGAGACGAACTTCGCGAATAGGGCTTGGGCGTGGCGGTTGGTCGCGCGCACCCCGGGGATGCTCTTCGCGTCGGCGGTGACCGCCGGCTCAACCGCGACACGAACCCATTGCAGGATCTCACCGGCGACGGTTAGGGCAGGGTTTTTGACGGCAGAGAACGCGCTCATCTCCGCGTCGAACCACGTCGCGACAAACTGCTCGGTGTCGTCGACGGTGGCGGCCAACTTGGCTTCGAAGTTGGCGATCGCCTTTAGCTGTTTGGGGCCGATCCGCGACGCGACGACGCCCATAATCGCGGGTACGACCGGCCGCACCGCGCGGACGTAATCCGCGACGGTCGTTCTGCGTGCCTCCAGCACGATGCCGGCCAACTGCGCCGCCACGCGTGTGGAGGGTGTGCGGATGGTGGCCCCGCCTCGGTCACCGGTTCGCAGGTCGAGCAGGAACTCCATCTCCAGGATCCGCAGCGCCTCGCGCAGCGTGGGCCGGGAGATGCTGAACTCCTCGGCCAACTCGGCCAGCGGCGGCAGCCGGTCACCCTCGCGCAGGCCGCCCTCGGCGATTCGTGAACGTATCTCCGTGGCCACCACCACAGCTCGCCGCGGTATCGGCTCATCACCGGCCTGTCCGGCCTGGGCGCGCCACAATGGGGTCATGTCGATGGGTTGGCGTCTGATGTTGCGGCTGACCAACATTCGGCTCGTGGTGAATAGATAATCACTCCAAGTCTTTTGGGCCAGCGAGGCGTCACGGCGTCGGGCAGCATCGAGGAACGCGCTATGGCTGACCACCACTCGCCGGGCAATTCGCTCGGCTGACAGCGCGTTGCCGCTACCGATCGCCGAGTAGACCTGCCCGGCGTAGATGTCGCGGAACACACCGGCGATGACGCCCAGGGTCCGATTGCCGGACAACTCGGTGACCGCTTGGTCGAAGGCCGACATTGCGGTGACGAACGATAGCGGATCACCCTCTGCGGCCCGCTCGGCATCGTGCAGGGTCACCAGGTCGTCGAGGTCGTCATATCCGGCCCGGATGGCCACCTGTTCGGCGGCTGGGGGCTCGATCACTAAGCGGGCCTCTTCGAGGTGGGCCAGAGTGGTCTTGCGCAGTTGTAGCAGCAGCGCCACGTACCGGCCCACTGGCTCCAGGCCCGGGTGGCGCACCACCGCGCCGCCGCCACGACCGCGTCGGATCTCAACGAGCTGTTGTGACTCGAGTATTCGCAGCGCCTCGCGCAGCGTCTCCCGGGACACCTGCAGTTGTGTGGTTAGTTCGGCTTCGGACGGCAGCTGCTGGTCGGCGGCCAACTGGCCGTTGAGGATCTGCCTGCGCAGGTCCGAGGCAAGCAAGTGAGACACCTTTTGGGTGTTTCGCCGGGGCATGTCGCGCCAGACGCCATCCGCGCCGCGTTGATCGGGCATGTCGATGCGTTCGGTCATACCGCAGTCAACACCATCGCCCCGCACTGGGGATACACACCACTGGTCACGACGGCCACTTGCGCGTCGGGAACCTGGCGGTCCTCGCATTGGCCCCGCAGCTGCAGCACCGCCTCGTTCAGAAAGCCGATGCCGTGCAGCCTGCCCTCGGCGAGCTGCCCGCCCGCGGTGTTGAGCGGGAAGTCGCCGCCCGGGCCCAGCCTGCTCCCATCACCCACCCAGTCGCCAAATTCGCCTCGCCCACAAGCGCCGAGCGCCTCGATCCATGCGACGGTCACCGGGGTGAAGCCGTCGTAGACCTGGGCCACATCGACATCGGCCACCGTAACCGATGATCGTTGCCACAGCCGGTTCGCGCAGTCGACGGCACCGCCGTAGAGGAAGTCGGTGTGGAAGAGCCAGTCCGCGCCCCTACCGGTGGCGTAAGCCATGGCGTCGACGATTACCGGGCGCTGCCGCAGATCCGCTGCCCGCTCGGAGGTGGTGATGACGGTAGCCACCGCCCCGTTGACCGGATAGTCGCAGTCGAGGACGCGCAGCGGATCGGCGACCATCCGCGACGACAGGTAATCGTCCATCGTCACCTCGTCATGCATCACCGCGCGCGGGTTGAGCGCGGACCATCGCCGCGCGTTGACGGCGATGCGCCCGAAATCCTCTTCGGGGCGCTCATATTCGGCCATCCACCGCTGCTTCTTGAGGCCGAGCAATACCAGGATGCCGCCGAGGTACCCGTACGGGGTGAGGAATTGATCGCGTCCGCGTACGGTTTCCGGGCCGCTTGCCACGCCGCCTTGGTGACCTGCGGCGCGGGTGAGGCAACGAAAGACCAGCACCGTCTCGCAGGCACCCGAAGCGACCGCCATCACGCCGGCCAATGCGCTCGCCACGCCCGACGGGCCGCTGGGGAAGATGTCGGCGAACGCCGCGAGGTCGGGCACCCCGAGCAGGCGCGCCATGTCTTGGGCGCCGGGAGACTCCGGACCGAACTTGTACTCGAAGATGCCGTCGACGTCCGTGCTCGTCACCCCGGCATCCGCCAGCGCATTTTTCGCCGCGGCGAGGGCTAGCGCGTTGGGATTGGGCTCGCCCGTTCGGCTTAGCTCCGAATAGCCCACGCCGGCAATGGCGACCTCGCGCGTCAACGTGCTCACGAGGCGGTCCCGAGCAACCGAAACTGCGGCAGCGTGACCGAACCACGATCCTCGAAGGTCACTTCGACCGGCAGCCCGCAGGAGAGCCGCGTTCCCGCGGGCACGCCGACGATGTTGGTCAGGATCCGGAGCCCGGGCTGATCGTCCAGCTCGACGAGAGCCACCACATAGGGGAGGGCGTCAACGAAGCCCGCGTGCAGCGGCCGGTCCACCACCGAGTAGGAGTAGATCGCGCCCCGACCGGTGGTCTCGGCGGCTTCGAACTCCTCGCCCTGGCAATGCACACAACAGATCTCGGGCGGGTATTGCATGTTGCGGCACGCCCGGCAGCGCTGCAAGACCAGTCGATGGTCGACGGCGGCCTCCCAGTAGAAGCGGCTGACATCGTCGGGTGCAGGTACCGGGCGCGGGTCGGCGCGCACCTGCACATCCATCCGTGTCACAACAACTTCCTCGCCGGTAAAGAGTTCTATATGGTGAGCTAACCGTAGACAGCCTACCTAGTCAACTATATTAGCGCAGGGAGGCCGAAGGCATGCCACTGACGTTCCGAAACAGGGTCGACATCGTGACCGAATACTTGGAGAGGATCGGCGCACTGGATTTCGACGGTGCGGGGCGTTACTTGGCCGACAATGCGGTCATGATGGTGCCGTTCGCCCCGTCCGTCGAGGATATGCCGCCCCTGGTGGGCAAACAGGCGATCCTCGACCAGATGCGCGGCACGATGTTGCAGGTGTTCGCGCGCATGGACTTCACGGTCGACGAGTGGTATGACGTCAGCGATTCGGATGCGCTCATCGCGGAATATCACAGCGTGTGTCCTTTGAAGGGCTCGAAGGGACAAGGCGCTGAGTACCGGAATTCCTACGTCGGCGTGTTCCGCTTCGAGGGCGACAAGATCGTCCTGCACAGAGAGTACTTCAACCCGATCAAGTTGGCCGCGCTCGCAGGCGGTCGCGACGGGGGCTAGTCCGTCAGTGGTCGGTATCGAACGGCTCATTCCATTCGTGCGGATTCCTTGCTCTCGGTGATGGGGCGGGCCAGTTCCTGTTCGTCGCAGATTTTTTGGAGCTTATAGAGCGTCTCGTCCAGGCCCGGGCCGAGGGGCCGGCCGGGGGTGAAGGTGGCCGGCAGGTGCCGCATGCCCTGGATGACGCCGATCGTCTCGTAGTGCGTGGTCCCCTCGGGGTCACAGCGGTAGTCGGGCATGCGGTCCAGCACCGCGTTGAGCATTGACTTGAAAACCGTGCGGCCCAGGTTGGACCCGATACACCGATGGATTCCGAGGCCGAAGCCGAAGTGGCGGTTGCCTTTTCGGTCGAGAATGATCTTGTTGGGCTCGGGGAACACGGCGGGATCGCGGTTCGCCATGGCCCAGGAGATGTAGAGCCGTTCGCCCTCCCTGAACCGGGTGCCGTTGATCTCGACGTCCTCAGTAAAGGTGCGCCCGTCTCCGGGTGCGGGGGTGTAGAAACGCAGAAACTCCTCAGTCGCCGAGTCCAGTAGGGCGTCGCGCTCGTCGATCAGATGCTGACGCTGATTTGGGTTTTGCCCCAACCACTCCAACGAGTGCGCGGTGAGCGCCGTCGTGGTGTCGAACCCGCCACCGATGAGCAGCGTGAGCATGCCGAGGATCTCGATGTCGGGGGCGGGCTCACCGTCGATACGCAGCTCGATCAGGGCATTGATCATCCCGGGGCGCGGGGCCTGGCGGATTTCGGCGACATTGGCCAGCAGGTCCATGGCCATCTGCATATTCTGCTCGCGGACCTTCGGCGCTTCCGGGGAATCCTCGGGGGTGTAGACCAGGGCGTGGGCGGGCTCACTGTAGAGCGACCACTTGGTCAGAGGAATGCCCAGCATCGCGAGGGTGATCACCGCCGGGGTTATGTTCGCCAGATCGTCGACGAAGTCGATCCGCCCATCTTCGATCTTCTCGTCGATGGAAGCGCGCACCACCTCATCGATGAACGGCTCCCAGCGCTTGACCGCCGCCGGGGACAGATACGGGTTGAGCACGTTGCGATACACGCGGTGCTCGGGCGGATCCATTTCCAGAATGCCTGCCCGTATCGGGATTGGCTTGGCCGGGATGGTGATGCCCTGATAGCCACGGCGTTCGTTGTTGACGTCGTGATCGTTGGAAATATATGGGCAGCGGGCCAGTTCGAACACCGCGTCGCTACCGCTGGCCACCCAATGCCCCCCATAGGTGTCCGACCAGGCCACCGGGCAACGCTGTTGCAATTCCTCGGTGATCTTCTCGAACTGGAAACGATAGTCGGGGGTATGCCGATCGAAGTGATAGCTCTTGTCGTCACGATCGCTATCGGTGATGATCCCGTCGCTCACGCGTTTACCTCCACGGTTTTCGCACAGTCGTCGGCCGAACCGCTCTGGGATTCGTCGATGACGATGGCCTGCTCGGGGCAGGAGTGCGCGGCCTCGCGCACCAGCTCCTCCTGATCTGGCGGGACGACCTCGCAGATCGCCGAGGAGCTGCCGTCGAGGTCGCTGAGGGCGAACATCTCCGGGGCGATCATGGCGCACAACGTGTGTCCCTGGCAGCGCCGCGGGTCAACCCAAACCTTCACGGTTGCTTACCTTCCTCGCACGTTGTACGTGTGCAGTCACGCCAAATGGCAACCCTTTCCGATCAGCAAACCTCAGCTAGACGACCGAGTCAACTATTTTTGTGCTAGCGTCGGGCGCACACCGGCCTCGGCCGGACTGTGAAGTACTTTGATCTCGGGAGGTTCGATGGCAGCGCAGGACACCACGGCCGCGGTCATATCGGATGATCAGGGCAGGGAGGGTGTTTCCGGACCGGAAGTCGACAGGCGGATGCTGATCGACGGCCGTCTGGTAGCCGCGCCGCGTGGGCAGCGGTTCCCGTCGTTGAACCCCGCCAACGGGAACGTGATTGGCCACGCGCCCGACGGCACCGTTGCCGACGCCGAAAGGGCGATCGCGGCGGCGCGGCGTGCGTTCGACACCACCACCTGGTCGACTGATGCCGACGTCCGCATCAGATGCCTCGACCAGTTGCACAAGGCACTGCTCGAACACAGCGAGGAACTGCGCGAGCTGACGATCGCCGAAGTGGGAGCCACCCGCTCGCTGACCGCAGGACCACAGCTCGACGGGCCGATCGGCATCGCCCGCTACTACGCCGACCTCCTTAAGACCTACCCGATGACCGAGGACCTCGGCGATATCGAGTACCTGGGACGACAGAACCACCGCTGGGTGGAGAAGGAGGCCGCCGGGGTGGTCGGGGCGATCATCGCCTACAACTACCCGAATCAGCTGGCGTTGGCCAAGGTGGTTCCGGCGCTGGCCGCCGGCTGCACCGTCGTGCTCAAAGGCGCCCCGGACACTTCCCTGATCACGCTCGCCCTGGGTGAGTTGATCGCCGAGCACACCGACATCCCGCCCGGTGTGGTCAACGTGCTCAGCTCTCAGGACCCCGCCGTCGGCGCGGCGCTGACGACCAGCCCCGACGTGGACCTGGTGACCTTCACCGGCTCCACCGCGACCGGCCGGGCGATCATGGCCGCGGCCAGCGGCACCGTCAAGCGGGTCTTTTTGGAGCTGGGCGGCAAGTCGGCGCTGATCGTGCTGGACGATGCGGACTTCGGCACGGCCGCGATGATGGCGGCCTTCATGGTCACGTCGCATGCAGGGCAGGGGTGCGCGATTACCACGCGGCTGCTCGTGCCGCGCGCGCATCACGACGAACTGGTCGAGCTGGTCCGGAACAACTTCGCGATGATCACCTACGGCGATCCGGCCGACCCCGCTACCTACATGGGACCGCTGATCAGCGAGCGACAGCGCGACAAAGTGGACGGCATGGTCACGCGGGCCGTCGCCGCCGGGGCAACGCTGGTCACGGGCGGCAACAAGGTGAATCCCGGCTTCTTTTATGAACCCACGCTGCTCACCGACGTCGAGCCGGACAGCGAGATCGCCCAGGAGGAGGTGTTCGGGCCGGTCCTCGTCGTCATCCCCTACGACGATGACGACGACGCGGTGCGGATCGCCAACGACTCGATCTTCGGTCTGTCCGGCGCGGTGATCGGGAGCAACGATCGCGCGATCGCGGTGGGGCGTCGCATCCGCACCGGCACGCTCTCCATCAACGGCGGCAACTATTCGGCCCCGGACAGCCCGTTCGGCGGCTACAAGCAGTCCGGTATCGGCCGGGAGATGGGTGTCGCCGGGCTCGAGGAGTTCTTGGAGCGCAAGACGTTTGCCACGGCGGTCGGATGACACCGCTGAAGGGAGTCCGCGTCCTCGAGGTCGCGATGTATGGCTTCGTGCCCTCGGCCGGAGCGGTGCTCGCCGAGTGGGGCGCTGACGTGATCAAGGTCGAGCACGCCGTGACCGGCGACCCGCAACGCGGACTGCGGCAGACGGGCACGTTGGTGGTCAAGGGAGATCCCAACCCCAACGTCGACAACGCCAACCGCGGGAAGCGCAGCTTCGGTCTGGACATGTCGGTGCCCGAGGGGCGCGAACTACTCGTCGAGTTGGTGCGCCGATCGGACGTGTTCGTGACGAGTTTCCTTCCGGCGCAACGCGAGAAGTTCCGCATCGACGTCGACGACATCCGGGCGGTGAACCCCGGCATCATCTACGCGCGCGGCAGCGCATTCGGTCCACGTGGTGCCGAGGCCGACAAGGGCGGCTACGACATGACCGCCTTCTGGTGTCGGGCCGGCGCCGCGGCCACTATCACCCCGGCCTCGGTGAAGGGCATGATCCCGCTACCCGGACCGGCGTACGGGGACACCATTTCGGGCACCAACCTGGCCGGCGGCATCGCGGCCGCCCTGTACCAGCGGGAGCGCACCGGCGAACCGTCCGTCGTCGATGTATCGCTGCTGGGCAGCGGGCTGTGGGCCATGAGCCACACGGTG
>Ga0335076_10000256_pt1 | contig 46519 bp, 67 predicted proteins | sample Lox_Sample_25_FD_206717 | JGI IMG/M metagenome (GOLD analysis project Ga0335076, IMG submission 206717) | Soil microbial communities from Loxahatchee National Wildlife Refuge, Florida, United States - Lox_Sample_2.5 | ecosystem: Environmental > Terrestrial > Soil > Wetlands | place: USA... | reverse complement strand
ATCGGCCGATCGGGCGCAAGATGCTCCACAAGCTCATCCGCGGGTACGGCGCCGCCGCGGGGATCCCACCCAAGCTCCGCCACTTCCATGTCCTGAAGCACTCTTGCTGTACTCACCTGCTCGCGAAAGGGCAGAACGTGGAGATGGTGCAGGACTGGGTGGGCCACGCGGACATTCGCAATACGATGCGGTACGCGAAAGTGGTGAACCGCCGGCGGGACGAGATGGCGCGGCAGCTCCAGGACTGGCGCTAACCTTCCTCGATTATTTTGGATCCGGCCCGCAAAAGGATTGACAAAACAGCGGTATTGAGGCAGAATAAGTTTAGGAGATTTGAGGTCATGACAGACCAGCAGATCGTTACGCTCGCCATCGCCATCGTGTTTCCGGTGTCGATGCTGATCTATTCCAACTCGCGGGTTAGCGATGCCAAAGAAACCTTGCGAGCCGAGATTGCCCTGGGCTTCGAACGGGTCGTCAACAAAGTGGACCACCTCGCCGGTGAAGTGGCCAGCCTGAGAGAAATGCTGTCCGCTCATATGCGCGAGCACCACGCCAAATAGCCATGGCGCGACAAAAGACCACACTCGCCAGCCAGGCCGGGCGCCTGCTGAGTGCCATGCGCAAGACGCATGCCGGCGGCCGCCCTTTATCCGATTCGCCCCGCTGCCCCTGCGGCGTGATGACTCTCAAACGTGCCCAAGCCCGCGGGCGTACCTGGGAGCATCAACCCTCCTGCTCGTTTTACCCCCAATAGAAAAAAGGGCCGACCATCTCTGGCCGGCCCTTTTCCTGGAGAGCGACTATGATCTACCTCTTATCGCCCCGCGCGCGAGGAGGGACTACTTGACCAGCTTCGAATAGGCGAACCAGCAGTGATTGAGAGATCTCACCACCTTCGCGCAATCGATGCCGTACTTCGATTCGAACTGCTCTCTCCCGAGCCGGTGATATTCCAGGTGCTCCTCCGGGGTTAAGGGAATCGCAGTGTAGTCCGAGGCCTTCTGTCCCCAGCCGCCGTCGGAACCGGTATGGGCCGCTTCGCAATTTCCCTCGAGGCCGCTTACGGCCGATGGCAGCGTGCGGACCCAGGCGAGATACCGGGCGTTGCGCGCCGGCCCACGATAACCGATTGCCGCCCGCTCCGGAGGCTTCCGGCCGATGTCTCTGCCGTGAACCGCTCTGACCAGCCAGCGCATCTCTGCCCAGGCTCTGCGGCTCATCTCGCATCTCCCAGGAACATCCAGGCCAGCAGCAAGACAAAGGCGATCGCATAGGCCACACGATCGCCCCAGGTAAGCTCGCGGTAGAACATCACCGGGCCTTCACTTCCCGGTTGGCCACGTCGATCGACATTTCCTTGAAACAGCACCTGGCTTGCGCCCGCCCTTCCTCGGTGTCCTCGAATTCGTTGGCGTGCTGCACACCGTACAGCCCCAGAAAGGCGTAATAGGTCTTGAGGTAGTCGATCGCCTTGTAGCGGGCTTTCAGCTCCCCGAAGGCTTTCAGCATGCTGAATTTGTCGGGAGTGCGGCGCTTCGTCCCGGCCTGGAGTTTCGCCACTTCCACCGCCACGATCGAGTCGTGCAATTCCTGTTCGAGTTCGGAGGCCGGCTCTTCCGCCGGCGCCTGGTCCTCGATCGGCTCGTAGGTGTAGTCCCGGTCTTCGTTTTCCGGTTCGGGGATCTGCTCGGCGATCGCCGCTACCGGCTGGGGCTGGCGGATTGCGGCCAGCTTCGACTCGAGCACTTTCTTCTGCGCCGGCGTCTGTTTCGGCGCCGGCTCGTGGGTGGTGGCGTCCGCATCGTTGGCCATGCCTTCGGTCGGGATGCAGAACACCTGGAGACAGGCGTACTTGTAGGCTGCGCTCATGGCCTTGTTGGTCGCCTTGTCGGCCGTATCCATCGCTTCGCCGAACATCGTCACGGTGTGATGCGAGCCGTCTTTGGCGCTCACGAAATCGAACTCCGCCTGCACGGTGACGTAAAACAACACCCCGCCTTTGGCCGTGGTCCGTTCTTCCTGGGTCCGCGAGACCATGCGCGGCAGGATGCACAGATCCGCCACGGCAAGCTGGGCCGACAGGGCGTTGTAGATATCGTCGATGCCCCGGAAGGAATAGCCTTGCTGCTGGTTGCGCGAGCCTTTGGAGATTCCATCCCGGCTGAGTGCTTTGGCCACCTGGCAGATGCACCGGTAGACATCCGGCACCGCCGGTTGCTCGTAGGGAGAGGGAGCTAATGCGGTCGCCATGGTTATGCCACCTTCCCTTCGCAGCACACGGCATCCGGTGCGTTCAGCCAGAGCCGGTCGTTCTCGACCGTGCGCTTCGGGCAGCCGCACGCCGCGCACTGCATGTCGTGAGCTCGCAGCCCATTGACCAGCTGGCCTACCGAGGCGGCATGCTGCACAATCCGCCCGCGCAGTTCGCAGCCTGGCTTGGCTGCCAGCTCGCAGGCCTGGGCTTCCAGCCTCCGCTGCTCGTCTATGCAGTCGTCGCAGAGCAGCAACTGTTCCCCGTCATCCGTCAAGATCGAATCGAAAGAACCTGTGGTGCCGCAGTTTTCGCAGTATTGGACAGCCACCGAGTAGGAGCCGTCTTCGTTCCGGTCGGTGACTGGTGAGTAGTAGCGATCCATGTAAATAGTGTATGATGTGTGACCGATACAGTCAATAGAAAAATGGTGTATTATGGCAGTAATTATGGCTATTCCGCAGAGCATGATTTGCCGCTGCCTCCGCTGCGGGCACGAATGGATAAAGCGGATTCCAGGTCGACCAAAAGCGTGCGCCAATTGTCACGAGACGAACTGGGACATTCCAGCGGGCAGGTTAATCCGGGGACGGCCCGCGAAGGCGAAGAAGAAGTAAAAAGTGCGGCTCAGCGGTCACACTTCGCGAAGGCGAAATTTTAGCGAACCGCTTTCAGGGCGCGTTGGAGATAGAGGCGTTTAGGTAGTTCCCCTGAAAAATATTTCACGGGGATTCGGAAGGCGAAGGAAAGCAGCAGAGAGTTTTGAAATGGAACATGCTCCACGCCGTTCACTGCGCGAGATGGAAGCGCAACTGGGGCTGATCGTCAGGCATGCGCTCACCATCGCCCGCCCCGAGGAATCCGACCTCAGCATAGCGAATCGAATCTTCGATGCCGAAGGCCGCACCCTACGCCCCCTAACGCGACACATCATGGTCCAGCACATCTTCTGGAAGGTTCAAAAAGCGCGCACCGGTCCGCTGGTTGAAAACCAATTACCCATTCCCGGCATCAAGCTGCCTCGGGTGATCGGCGTGCCGCACCCCAAAACCCATCAGCCTGAAAGAATCGTTCTCCGGAACGCCACACTGCCTCAGCTTGTGGCCTACCGAAAAATTCTCGTGGAGCGAAAAACCCGGCGCATTAAGGAACTCGACAAGGCCATCAGGTTCATGCGCAAGTACGCTCCCCATTCGCGCAAAGTTACCCTCGCGGAACTGGTCGAAAAGCACGGGCAGCAAATTCTCTTCGAGATGGGGGCACGGAAGCCGTGAGTCTCACAGACGAAGACAAGCAGTGGATCGCGGCGACGGTCCAAACCGCGGTCCAGGCAGCCGAAGAGCGCCTGACCGAACGCATGCGGGACATGCAAGCCGAACATGAACTGGAGCATCACGAATGACCATCGACCAGCGTTTCGACAACATTGACAACTATCTGCTGGACTTCCGTTCGGAAGTGATCCGCCGCCTGGATCTGATCGACCAGCGGCTCGGCTTCCTATCCAGTGTCGCCACGAACATCGATGCCCGGCTGCCTGAAAAAGGAGAATTTCCAAATGGAAGACAAGCAGGTTTACGCTGCCCTGAGTAAAATCGAGGAACGTTTGGGGCAGATCGTTGCCGGGCTCGATACCCTGGTGAAGCAAACCAGTGCGATCAACCAAACCCTCATGACTCTTCCGACACGGCTGCCGCCGGCGAGCGGGGAAAAGGCGTCGCCGGGAGATCGTCCGCGGCGAGGATGAGGCTCCGCGAAATTTCGAGCGCAGCGCTCACTTGGCTTTTGTTCAGGCCCGATTCGCGAATCACCTGCATCAAACGGTCAGCGAGTATGAGCGGGGCTTCCATGCGCCAATCGTAACCCCGAACCTAGCGCCGCAACAGAGCCGCAGCAATCGTGGTGGCGGTCGCCAGCAGCACGCTCAGGACCGCTACCGCGCCCGCCAGCCAGGCCCGCCATATTTCTAATCGCGCGATCCGCTGCGCATGCACCCCGCACCGGCCCGGCTGCCCGTTCCCGAACAGCAGCTTGTGCATTTGCGTCACCATGACCTTGGTTTCGCCCACCTCGCGCGACAGGGCTGCCATCTCCTCCGTCATTTGGCACCCTCCGCCGGCGAGTTCCATTCCGTCTCGCCATGCTGCGCGAAATACTGCCCCGGCTTTTCGACCTGGCGCACGGGCCGCAATCCTCCCGGCTCCAGATGGAAAAGCTGACCAGGCTTTGAAAATTCCCCGCGCTCCTGCGTGATCTCGTGTTTGTCGATTGACCCGTCTTCCGGCCTGCCATTGGCCGCCCAGGCGTGTACGATGTGAAGCACCCGGCCCGAGCTGATGTTCAGGATTTTGTCTTTCGGGCCAATCGCCGATTGCTGCCGCTGGACTCCGCCGATGATCCGCTTGCGGGCCTGGTTGAAGCTCTCGCCCTCGATCCCCGAGTGCGGCGAGACACCCGGCGATTCGTCCGGCCGCTTCACAATCCGTTCGTTGATCTTCGGCCGCTCCGACGCGAGGTCTTTGCCTTCGTGCTCTCCCATGGCCCAAGGTTTGAGCCATGGCGCCGTGTGGGGCTTCGAAGTGACCCGCCTGGCTGTCTCCATCGACCGGGTATTGGGTGCCGCGAATACCATCAGCTTGTGCTCGCGGCTCCGCAGTCCGAGGACACGGGCTTGTGTTTCACCTCGCCTGGTGAGGGGAAGATCTACAGAACCGGTTACCCGCCGCATATTCTCGCCTGCACTCCGTCCATCAGATTCAGGTTCAGCGCCAGTAAATCCGCCTCCGCCCGGTCGCGGCAATCCACGTATCGTTCCTGCGACGTGCCCTTCAGGTACAGCCTTCCCGTCCCCACCAGAGCTTCGATTTCCGAGAGCCGGTAGAGGCCCGGGGAACCGCACTCCACACAGTGTTTGAGGTGAATCGCGACGGTGACCATTTCTGCCCGGTTTATCGCCAGCAGATACCCATGGCCGTCACGGTACTTTTAGGGCCTTTTGGGGATTTCTTTCGAGGGCGATCAGGGGTAGTATCGGGGCGTGGAACTCCTGCGCGAGATCTTCCGAAGCCCGCTCCTCTTTGCGCGGTGCGTGTTCTCGGCCGTCAGAACGCGGCTGCGCCTGTCAAATCAGCCGCCAGTCCTGACGCCCGAGGAGGAAGTGGCTCAGGCCAAACAGGATGTTCTCAATTTTGTGATCAAGGCCGCGGCGATGGTTGTTGCTCGCCGCTGGTAGACGTGACCGCCCACCTGGCTGCCGCCGCCTCCGCCTGTCCCAACACCTTTTGCATGGCTGGCGTTCCGGGTTTCAACGAGCTGGCTGCATACAGAAACCTGCGGCCGAAAGGCTGCTGCATTATGTAACTCAAAACTTTGTCGGAACGCGGCAGCGCCGTAATCGCCAAGCCTTTTGTCGGCCCGAATGCTCCGGCCGGGTTCGCCTCTACTTTCGCCGCATGTAAAACCAAATTGCGCATGCCATCCACGGCCATTTTGTCGCTCCCCTCGAAAAATACGCCGTAAGCATCGCCCAGTCCATCCATGGCCCGCACGAATTTACCCGAGTTAAAACCCTTCACCGGATCGGTGGCTTTATTCATCGCGTCCGCCACGAGTTGGTACTGCACCGCCGCTCGCCCTTTGGGATCAAGCGCGTTGTAGAACTTTTGCGCGCGATCGCGGCCACCTTTCTGGAGGAAGGTCTGGAAGATCCGGTCGGTCTCATCGTTCGAAACCTGCCGCGCAATGTTGATGTCCTTGTACGGAACTACTGCATCGCGGTAGAAATCGTCCGCCATCTTCGCCGCCGCCCGCAACTCCGGAATGTTCTGTTTTTGGGTGAAGGCATAGAGATCCTGATCGATGGCATTTTTCAGCCGCTGCAATAACGGCAGAGCCCGATCGCCCACCAGGGCATTTTCTGCGGTTTTCTTATTGCGGATGATTTCCTCGATTTGCGAGGAAAGTTTGCGGGCCTCGTCATACGGCGCGGAGGGAGGGCCGGCTGGCGGCCGCGACGCTTGAATCGGTCTTCCACCGGCATCCACCAGGCCGCTCGGCCCCGGGGCCGGCCGACTTTCCGGGGTGATAATACGCCGTACTTCCTTGAGCGTCGAATTCAGCCCGGGATCTTTCAGGCCCAGGGCCGCGTTGGCTTCGGCGGTTCGCAATGCGGTGGCGGTGCTTGCCAGGGGCGCATTGCCGACGTTGTACTTGCGGATGGTTTCTTCGACGTCATGGTAGAGCTGATCGGAGAGCTGCTCCGCCCTGACCCGCTGCACGTTTGCGCTCGCCTGGGCGATGCGCAGGGGTGTGTCGGCATGCTGAATCTGTTCCAACACCTGACGCGCGGCGCCGGCGCGCTCCCCTCCTTCTTCCGCCAGTTGTTGAATGTCGATGAGGTGTCCCCAGGGAGTGTTCTCCATGGTCGATTGCAGCTTGCCGGCGGTCTCGGCTACCGCCGTTTCGGGCAAAGAAGTCTCGGTGAATTGTTTCGCGGCGCGGGTGGTTTTTCCCAACGTGCCCAACAGGCCGCCGATCACGGCGCCCTCTGCGCCCTGTTTCAGCTTTTCCGCTCCGAACTCCGAGGGCGGCCCGCTCAGAACCGGATTGGAGACGCCTGCCACAGTGCCACGGAGAGCACCTTCGATGATGCCGCCACCGAGGCTCTTCACCGTGTTTCCACCAGGCATCGGGAAAAGCATGCTCCCCAATTGGATCACCGTGGGACTGGCTTTTCCCTCGCGCACGTTCTGTAAGTAGTCCTGGTTGTGTATGCGGGCCATCATGTCGCTATAGGCCATGTCTGCATCGGAAACCAGGCCCAGCTTGTTGAGGCCATGCCGCGCCAGTTGCGCCAGACCCGCAAGGGGAAGTTCCAGCCCATGCTCCACATCGGAGAGTGCGCCGGTAAACTGGTTGCGATTCGTCCAGCCCTCGATCTTGAATCCGCCGGAGGGATCGTTTTTCAGGTGCTGCCCGATCGAGCCGTCCTGTTTGACCATGGCCTGGTAACGCGCGGACTGCTTCACCAGCGCCGGATCGAAGCCAGCGGAGCGAATGACATCGTCGTCGGAAGCGTCCGGAGAGACATTGGGACCGGTGGGCTGCGAGGGCGTCACCGTCGCGCCATACTTTGCGGCGAGTGCCTGGGCGTCGGGAGTTGCGGCTGCTGGAGCTACAGTCGCCCCATACTTCGCCGCCAGTGCTTGCGCATCCGGAGTTGCCATTGGAACCACTGCAGCCTGAGCTGGATCGGGCATCTACTGAATCCCCTGGTCTTTTTTGAACTGGGCCATGCTGGCCTGATCTTTGAACGTGTAATCGTGGCCCTGGTAGGTCACCGTCAAACCACCCGCGGCCTGGAGTTGGGTGCGCTCCAGATACGTCCCCCGCGTCAGTGCCTTGCGCCGGTAGCCGATCAATTGCTGCACATCCCCGAGGCCGGCTGCGATTGCTTGCGGACTGTCGGAAGCCTTCAGGATCTCGCCGGCCTGGTTCAGCTTGGCGTCGCTGGTGGCGCTTCCCGTGCCGCCACCTTGCAGGATCTTGGCTATCTCATCGGCCACCAACAATCGATCCGTCTGGAAGCGTTTCAGGTCGATGTTGTTGAACTGGTTTTTGCCGGCGTTCAGCAGGGAGTTGATGCTGCGCACGTTCCCGTTAGCCAGTTGCTGGGCTCTCTGGATCACCAATGGGATCGACTCCTGCACCGAGTCCATGTAGCGCACCGTCTGCTGGAATTGCGGGCTCTTGGCGAGCTGGTATTCCGACTCCGCTTCCTCGAAGTTGAACTGCGGATCGATCTTGGTGATTTCGCCCATCATCATCCGCTTGAAGGCCTGCCCCTGGGTGCCGAATCCACCGTACATGGTGGCGGCCTGCTGGGGCGAGAGTTGATGGTTGATCACGATCTGCGCCGCTGCTTTGGCGTCGTCCCTCGTGGGCATCTGCCCCGCTTGCAGCTTCAGCATGGTCTCGTGCAACGACTGGGTAGCCATGGCGAGCTTTCGCATGGCCACCGTATCCGGCGATTCCTTGGCGGCGCTGAATTCCCCGAACGCTTTTTTCACCAGGTCCGGATCGAGCGATTTCATGTCCTGGGCCGTTACCTCGGCCAAAGGCTTGTTCAGCGTCTTGGCGGTAAATGCCGGCAGGAAGTATTTCCCGAAGTCGTCGGTAGGCAGCGGCGGCCCTCCGGTGGCCACCACGCGGGCTCCTGCCGTTGCCTGGCCCGGAGTTGATGGGCCGGTTGCTCCGGTGGCGATTGGTGCGCCCGGAACTGCTCCGCTGACTGGCGCGCCACCGGTCACTCCGGTTATGTCGTCCAACAGGGTTCCCGGCTCCAGTTTCACCATACCCTTGGCCCGAGCTTCAGCCATATCACTCCGCATCTTTTGGAGCTCGGCGGGATAGAACTTGTTGTACGGATTGGCTGGATCGAGGCCGTAAAATTGGGCCACGTCGTCGGGCGCTTTCTGCCCCTTCAGATTACGCAGGAATAACTCCGCGGCACTCTCCGCTTTCGCAGCTCCCAGTTTTTCGCGCAGTTGCGCCGCTTCCTTCATCTGCGCCTGGCGCGCGATCTGCTCCTCCGGACTTGGCATCTCGTATTGCCACTTCTCCCCGTTCAGTCCCGGGATTGTCGTCACATCCTTGGCTTTCCGGAGGTAGGAAAAACTCTGAGGCACCCCTCCACTCGCGGAAGGCTGCTGCCCCCCGAGACGCGACGTGTCGAGCGGAAGATCGCCACCGCCGGCCTGCGCTCGCAACTGATCGAGCGGAGAAGTCGAATAGCCGTTGATCCCAGCCTGCTGCACGGGAAGCCGGCTTTCCTGAGACGCATTCTCTGACTGAGATTGGGAAGACGGACCCTGGCTATTCTGGCTTTTGCCGGGCTCCCAGGACATCATGTCCTCTACCATTCCGTTCGTCACAGGTTTGCCGCCGCGCAGCAGCATGTCCAGGTTGTCGTTCTGAACCTTGAGGGCGGCATCATGAGCCTGCATCGCCATAGCCTGCTGCCTCTGCGCGATCTCCTGCTGCAATGCCTGGTGCTCGTCCATGGCTTTCTGCATCCGCATCCGCAGTTCGCGCCCCGCGAGTAATCCTTGTGCTAAACCGCCAAGTGCTCCCATCTTTTCCCCCTCAATAGAACGAGCTCAGATCCAGCTTGGACGGGTCCGCCAGCATGTTGCTGTATAAGTCGTCGACCGCGCCCATCGGATTCGTGTCGGCCACCATGGAATTGAAAGCCCCGGAACTCAGGCCGCTAACGCCCGGGGCTACATTCCCCCCATCATCAACATCGTCCCCAGGGCCGAAAATAAGCCGCTCGGATCCATGGTGGTCTGTACGCTGTGCTGGTTGCTTCCCACCTGGGTGTTTAACATCGACCCCATCAATCCGCCGGCCTGCATCTGCCTCTGGGAAGCCAGTTGCGCCATCTGTCCCTGCAACTGGCCGATCGAACCCAGCCGGCCGAGCTCAGTCTTGTACAGCGCATCGCCCATCGCACCGCTCGATCCGTATCCCCGGCTCGCCATCTGTTTCGAGATCGCTTGCGGGATGTTTCCATAGCTCGAATTGATCGACTGGATGCCGGCGTTCTCGATCGGCTGCAAGCCGGCCATGGGATCGTTCAGGACGCTCGTCCCGAAATTATTCAGCTGGTTGTAGAGCGACTGCCCCTGCCCCGTCAACGTGGGCGTCGTGCTGCTGTTGGTCGTCTTGGTCGAGCCGAACAGAAAGCTCATGTTTTTCTCCTCCGCGGAATTCTTCCTTCATCAATCCGTAGATCCACACGTCTGTCGGCACTCCGTTTTGCAGGGTGTGGTTGCGTAAGCATCCCTCGCGCCGGCCGCCCAGGTTCACCACCAGGCTGCCCACCGCGAGATTGCCGCTTAAAACGTAAAAGACCAGGCGCCCGATTCCGGTACCGAACATCTCCGCGAACGCCCGGCGCAGCGCTTTCACCGCCAGACCTTTCCCCTGGAAATCCGGCTTGAGCAGCAGGTGTGCGGTGCCCACCCACTCGTTCTCCTTCTCGTAGGTGACCAGGCCGCCCAGCTCGCCGTCTCCGTAAATCGCCCAGGTCTTCTGGTGCGGCCATTTCTGCGCCTCGAGGCGCACAAAGGCACTCAAGCTGGCCGGCGAAAAATCGTCCGCAACCTTGTGCCTGAATCCCTGAATCCATGCCCAGACGCGCGGCAAGGCCTCGAACGGGAACGGCGATTTGACAGACACTTCCACGCCTGTTCTATCGCCACGAGCACTAACTCCAGCCCAGGTTCACGATCCGGCCATAGTCGTCGAGCACGATCTCTGACACATGCTTGCCCGAGATCAATTTGTCTCCGCTCATGAAGGGCTGGCTTGTCCCTGCAGGCGTGTCCGGCGCGGCGTTCACGTCCGTTGCGCTCAGAGTTACCGCTCCCGTCTTGCCGTTCACGCTGGTCACCGGCGCGTTCTGGTTCTGAAGCTTCTGGATCTGCGATTGTGCGGCCGCCAGATCCCGCTGGGCTGCGTCCAGCTGGGTGGATAGCGTGCGCAGCCGTTCGTTCAGCGCAGTGAGCAGAAATGGTGAAATGCCCTGTATCGGCGGAAGGTCCGAAATCACTTGTCCACCTCGAGACTCAGCCAATCTGGAACGGGAGCCGTGGGCTTGATCGGAAGCTCCGCGGCCCTCCATTCCTCATTCGTCGGAGGGATCGGTAGGTTCACCGGGCGCCATTCTTCCGCCGTCGGTGGAATCACGAGGTTCGCCGCCCGCCACTCTTCCGAGGTCGGCGGAATCGGCAGGTTCACTGGACCGAACTCCACCGGGGTGTCGATCACCGGCAGCTGAAACCACTCCCAGTCGCCGCGGGGTAATTCTCGCGCCCAGATCCGCGCCCGGTAGAGCGTAATCTGCACGTTCGACGCGGGCGCCAGGATGGCCTGCACCAGGTGGCCCTGCGTGTTATAGGGCAGGCGCGACGTCCAGGTGCCCCTGACGAAGGTGCCGGTCCACCGGGAAGGGCCCACGTTCGTCTGTACCCGCTGCACCATGCCCGCGCCAGGCAGATCCGTCAACAAGGTGAACGTGGCGTTGCCGTTCGAAATCAGCTCGAGTTCGATCTTCGAGTAAAGCTTTAACTTTTCGGAGGCCACGTCAGACCCCCGGTGCGATGGGCTGGGTGATCCACTGTTCGGCCGGCGTCAGCGATCCGTCGAGGTATACGCCGATCGGCCGCAGCATGAGCTTTCCCGCGAGAGGGATGAATTGGGTGGCGGCGCCGGGCGTGATCAGAACCTGGTACATGGTGCCCTGCACGCCATCGAGCGCAATGGTCTGCGTGCGATTGGCGCCGATGCCTCCACTCGAGGGAAGGGTGGCCACAACGCGGCTGGCCATCGAGCCCCCGGGCATGTCCGTGTTCAAAGTGAACGTCGCCGGCCCGTTCGAACGGTACTCGAGGGTGACTTCCTTATAGTCGAAGACTTTTTGTATCGCCACACCCGGCCTATCGCCAGGATGGCTTCACGCAAGAATCGGAGCGGTCAGGAACAAATCTCCCATGCTCCCGTCTACGAATACAGGCAATGCGAGCACCCGGAGCCTCACGCCGTACAACAGGAACGGAGAGGGCGGCGATCCGCTCGCGTAGATCTGGTAGCGCAGCACGCGCCCCAATACCGAACCTCCGGCCAGCACCATGCGGATCGTCTGGCGCCCATTGGTCAGCCCGTTCGACAAGGTGGTCTGCTGGGTCAATATTCCGCCCGGTATGTCGGACTGAATCGTCAACGTGAACCCTGCCGGCGCGTCGATATCCACTTCCACGGTGTCGATCACCTTGGCTCCCGGCGCCCCATGATCGGTGGGCCCCGAGTCCCAGGTAGCCGCCCTCCGCGGCTTCAGCATCGCGTGCAGAATAATCGGGCTGTCGATGATCGCGCCGGGAAAGGTCGAGGGCCCCTGCCCCGAAATCCGCACCGCCAGGTTGAAGCTTTCGATCGGAAGGTTCCCCGCCTGAACCAGCGGGATGATCTGCCGCACCGTACTGGTGGCCGGGTTGGCTCCCGGGAACGGCAGCGTCGACTGGATTGTCCCCAGTGGCAATGCCAGGGTTCCTTTGTTCAGTAACGCCTCCACGTTGAGCGATGCTCCGCAGGTCTGGTGGGTGATCACCAGGTCGCCCCAGGTCTTCTCGTGGTCGGGCTTGCCCCCATCCACGTATCCCGATTGATAGGCGAGGTTCGGCGCCGCCGCCACGAATCCGGGCAGGGCCACAACCGGCCCCGGGCCGTCCTCGATCGACACCACCGACCCGTCCGGTCCCGCCCCCAAAAAAAACAGAGTCCCGTGCAGGTAAGCCCCGAACACCTGGTCTTTCGTGGCGAACCAGCGTCCCGCCACGCTGAACGAAAACTGATCCTGCTCCACGTCGCAGATCAAAGTCCTGGTCGGATAAGTGGCGTTGACCGGCGTCCCCTCCGGGTAGCTGAACCAGAGCCGCCCCAGCGCATATCCCAAGGCGCAGCTATATACCGCCTGGTTGTTATTCGCGACCGAGATCGGCAGGAAGCATTCCGACCCCATCCCGTTGAAAATCGTTTCCACTTTTCCCGAGATGCGTTGCTCCCAGTCGGTCACCCGATAGATCCCCAGCTGGATTCCCTGCCTCACTACCGCAATGTCTCCGTTGCTGGTCCCGACCACGCAGTTCGGGCCGGCTATGCCCATGTTCGGAATCAGGGGCCCGATCACGCTGGAGGCATCTCCCAGATCCCCCATGCACCGCCAGATCGAGCGCTGCCGGTAGATCAGCAGGTATCCCACTTTCACCGACACATGCAAAATTTCGTCTGAGGTGTCATCGCCGATATCCACCCAGTTGCCCACCTGCGAATTGTTGGAGCCCGGGAAATAACTCGGTTGATTCGGGTTGGTGTAATAGAGCCGGTTGGGATGATCCGCGGTGTTGGCCGCCACCAGCCGGCCGTTGTAGGTCTTGTTCGCCAGCACCATCGCGGCCGGCGGCGGATCGTGATCCATCTCGAGCAGCAGATCCGCCGACATGATCGTCTGATCGTCCTGCCCGTGGCCCGCGTCTCCGTAATCGATGTAGAGATTCGGCGCCAGCTGATTCGGGTCGGTGGGGGTTCCCGTGTAGACCAGTGGTCCGTTCAGGTTGACCTGATAGGGTCCGTCTGTCCCGGGGCTCTGATGGTAAATATTCCAGCCTGCCGGCGCCGGCACCACCCCGGGCCGTTGAATAGTGCATTTCCCGTTGTTCGGCGGGTAATAAATCTCGACGGTGAATGTCCCGGTGGCTCCCGCCCAGGCCGGGCTCATGGTCAACGTACTGGTGTTGACATAGGTCAACGTATAGGGCTGTAAAGCGGGCCAGTCGGGGTAACCTTCACCGGTCACCAGGAGTTGGCAGCCGTTGGCCCAGGCGCCGAAATTCATCGACAGAGCGCCCTGTCCGGCGTTCAGGCTGACTGTAGTCCCACCTCCCGCCAGGTTCACCGAACGCGTGGCAGGGCCACTACTGGATGCCAGGATCAATGCCGGGCTGGGGTCCGATTCGTATCCGTACTGGTCAACGAAGGTGACCCACCAGGAATGGTCCCCGTCGGCCAGCCCTCCACCCCCGGAGAGCTGCCCGGTGAGGGGAGTTGGAACCGGTGGCGATCCGCTGGCCGGCCAGGCGGAGGCGACTCCCCAATTACTCGCTACCGGTGCTCCGCCGCTCAGATAGGGACCGGTCGCGTACCGCATCCGATTGTTGCGGTTCATCACCCAGAGGATGTGCTGATAGGCGCACATGCCCAGCGGATTGCCATCGTAACCGGTGCCGATCAGGGTGCCCGCGGATCCATCCTGCGCCCCCCAGTAAAGATTGCCGGTCACGTCTCCGAAGAAGATCAGGCCGTCGCTCTCTTCGATCGAGTTGAGGTTGCCCGATCCGCCCTGGTTCTTCAGCAGATCCCCTCTCTGCTGCTGCAGCCTCCCCGCCGATCCCGGCCACCACCCGGTCAGGTCGAGGCAGTCCCCCTCCGCCACCTGGTCCCCGGGCGCGACCAGGTTCAGGCCCTTGGGAACAATTTTGATTTCGATCGGATCGAACGCCACAACCGTCTATCGCCCTGCGCGGCTTATAATGCCTGCTTGCTTCCCAAGCTCTATACCCCCGAGGAAGTGGCCGAATACTGCAAGGTCACCCGCAGGCAGGTCTACCAGTGGCTGCTCAAGGGGAAGTTGTCGGGGTTGAAGGCCGGCGACGGCTGGCGCATCACCGAAGGCGAGCTGCTGCGGTTCTTGGGTATGCCGAAGCCGATGAAAGCGAAAAACAGCCGGCGCTAGATCGCGTTGCCGTAATAGCGCTGGAAGATCTGCTCGTACATCTCACATCGGGCCATGCAATGTTGGGCGACGTCCGGCATCTCAGCTTCGCCCTCCTCACCCAGCGCTTTGCCTATGGCGTACATCGCCAGGTAGCCGGCCAAAGGTGCCGGCCCTTGGACGAATGTGTTGCGCTTGGCGGCGTCCAGCTCCGGAGGCCAGCAGGTCATGATCAACGGCAATTGGGTCGCAATAGTGGGCACGGGGCTCACTCCCACGTTCCATCCCTGGCCGTCTTCATACCAGTGGTCCGGCGTTCCCGCGTCGGTCTGGAATGAGGCGGAGCGCATTTCGAGCTCGAGCATCGACGCCGGCTTCAGTCCCGCGGTTCCGAAGGAAACGTGTAAGGTCGCGTCCTGTCTCTCCGGTAATGGATAGAGGGCTGTTCCGTTCGAAGTGGTGATCGAGGTGTCGCGTTCGATAAACACGCCGCAGGTACGCGCTAATCGCTTCAAGCCTTCGTCCATCCAGGTGATCAGATCGCCTTCAGTCCAATACACCAGGTCCGCCCGCGAATCGGCGTGCAGGGTGGGAAGAATCCCGTCGATCACCGTGGTGGTGTCGAGCGCTCCGGTATTGGCGGAGGGCGGCCCTCCCGGGGAGTTCCACTCGGTTGTGTTCCACTCGAAAGGCACGTTATTTCTTCTCTGGAGGTAGCCGTTGAATCGCCTGGCCCTTCGCGTCGAAAGGCCCGCACTCCGCGGGTGGCACGCCGGCGTTGCCGCAAGCCTGCACACGCAGTAATTCGAGTGCCAACTGCAAGGCCTGGAGCTGAGCCTGGAGAGTCTGTGTCTGCGAAACGAGCAGGGCATGCTGGCTCTGCTCGGCCGCGGAGAGCGTGATCGGCTTCGGCTGCGCAGCCGGCGCCTTTTCCTGCGCTATTCCCGGCACCGATAAAGCCAGAATCAAAATGTATTTCCGCATTTAGCAAGTCCCTCCCGTAGATTCGTACAATGCTCCGTCTGTGTCCCTGCGGCAGACCGGGTGTCCCACCCCGCTGGTAGATAACGGGCTATCCCAAATCAACGTAAACGTCGCTCCGAACGGGTTGAACAGAATCGAGCTGGAGTTGATGAGCATGGCGACGTTCGCGGCGGCGCCACCGCCGACGTTGAAGTAGATGGACTGGTTCGTGCCACCACCGCCGTTTACCGATTCCAATACCAGTCCCCCATCGTTCGAATACAAAATCATTCCGCAGTTGTGGGCGGCGCAGTTACTTCCCCCGGTGATCTGGGTGGATCCAGGAGTGGTGCCCTGGCCGATAGTCAAGACGTTGGTGGCCCCGGCCGAGGTGAAGGGAGTTTCGAATACGAAGCTTCCGGCACCGGCAGCGCTGGTTTGCGTCTGGAATACGTGGCCGCCCGCGCCATTTTGAAACTCGCTGAAGAAATCATGTCCATTTGCGCTGGTCGGGTCGAATCCCCGCTGCTGAAACGCTTGCGAGTATTGGTTACCGGCGTTCCCGCTCCAGCGTCCGGCGCCGTCGTTCACCACAATCGCACCGCTACCACCGTCCGTTACCGGGCTGTTGTTGGTGCATCTGGTACACCAATATGCCGAACTCAGGCCAGTCGGGGCTACCCCATTCCATTGGCTGCCATTCGAGATCGCGATTGTTCCCGAGCCCCCGGCCGCCACCGGGTTCCCCACGCTGCAGTTCTCGCACCACACCGCCAAGCCATTGTTGGTCGCGGCACTGGGCAAGCCGGCGAAAGTGTAATTCCCCAGCGCTGCCCCGATCGGCCCGCTCACCGCGCCCATCCATTCTCCGATGGTCGCCGCGCCGTCTTCCGACTGAACGTTGTATGTCATCGACCACATGCGCGGATCCGCTTTGACCGAGTGGAACATCACCGAGTTTGCCGTCAGCGGCGCGGCCCAGAGGCTATCTAGCATCAGGAAGCCATACGCCTGGTCCGGCGCATTTGGTCCCAGCGAGTTGATGGCGAATTGGCCGACAAACAAATTGGCGTTGTAGGTCGGTCCATAGACCGCCCCGAAGGTCAGGGTGGCGCCCGTTCCGCCGGTGGTCGGTGCGGAGAGCACTACCGCGGCCGAGGTGCAAGACGCACCCGTGGCGGTTGCCCCGCAAGAGGAAACCGTGGTGTTCGAAGGGATCCCGGTTCCCGCGACCGGCTCGCCGACGATCAGGTTGTTATACGCCGGCACGTTGATCGCCGCGGTGCTGCCGCTCCAGGTTGCCGCCGCGGTGACCACCGGCCAGCTCTGCCAGTTCTGCACCGTGCCCTCAAAGATTTCGAGATTCCCGATGGTATTCGCGCGGACTTGCAGGTTTAAACCGATACATCCCTCGCCTCCGCCTCCGCCTTCGCACATGGCACTGATGGCCGCGTTGCCCGTGTCGCTGGCTCCGAATGACAAGGCGGTCCCGCTGCCCGTGCCGGGTGTATTGCTCGCCAGCACGATCGAATTCGAGGTGCAGGCCGCGCCCGGCGTGCTGGTTCCGCAGCTGGCCACCGTGTTGTAGCCCCCCGGCCCGATATTGGCGCCACTCACCGAGTCGTTCACGAAGATTCCGGCGTGCGAGGATACGGTCAGAGCCGTCGAGGACAACGCCCACGTTCCGGTTGTCGCAAACGGCACCCGTCCTTCCATCGCTCCGGTAAGCGCACTCACGTACCCGTCTCCCGTGGCGTCCACCAGGGGCGCGTTATTGGTCGTGAAAACAGCGGAATTGTGCAGGCCTTTGTCGGAGAACGAGCCCAAGGACGGGTTCAGGGTCGAGGCCACCCCGCTCAACCGGTTGGCGACGAACGCAGCCCCGTTGGGATCCGCCAGATAGATATTCGCGCCGGCAGCGGCATTCATCGCGATGTCGCCGGCCGGATCGAGCGTGATGCTCCCGCTGGTTCCCGGGCTGACCAGGGTGAGTAGTCCCGCGAAAACCTGGTTCCAGGGTGCGCTGGAGCTGCCCAGGTTCTGTAAGCCCGAAGGCAATAAGCTTTGATTGATTGCGGTCGGGCTCGTCAAATTCGAGAGCGTGCTGTTGGCCCCGGTCGATGCCGCGGCTCCCCAGCGGATGCCCAGTGGTTGCGTCGAATCCGCCGTCAGCACATACCCGTCGGTGCCCGCGGGTAAACGCGCCGGGACTGTCGAATAACCGTAGAGGTCCCCCTTGGTGGTCAAAGGCGAGGCCTTCGACATGTTCACCCCGAGAGCGCTTTCGATGGCTTCGATTTCGGCCTTGACACTGTTGTGGTGCCAGGCATCGATATTGGCCTGGATGATGGCTCCCGCATTGTGGGTCGCCGCTATGGTGCCGTCGAACCCCCTGCCATCTGTGTTCGGGCAGCTTGCGTATCCTACCTGGAAGGTATTGGCCGGAACGTTCACGCCGCATACCCGCACGATTTCTCCCCCATCCAGGGTCAAGAGCATGTTCGGCTCGAAACAGGCGGCGCTCGCCACGCTGAACGAAGTGTTGCTCGCGTTTACGAAAGCGGTCAGGGTGGTGGCGCAGTTATTCACGGCTACCTGAAATTGGCTGTCGGTGGCCAGGGCCCCCGGGAACTGCGCGGTCTGGGCTCCCAGAGCAAACGCCAGCAGCAGTCCCGTGCCGAAAATCCGAAGTGTCTTCACGCGCGGTATATCGCCCCGCTCAATAGCGCTCGGTGCTCAATCGGCGCTTCCACATGGCCGCCTGGCTGGTAATTCCTTTGAGCTGATTTCCCAGTAACTGGCCGATCAGACGCGAACGGTCCATCAACGCCAGCTCGAACGGGGTCACGTCGTAGCGGGCCGCCGCCGTGCGCGCGCGGATGTAATCGGCGAGCTTGGTCATGTCGTCCAGAAACAGATTGAACCGTTCCAAACCTCTTGCCAAACCTTGCGCGCCTTCCTTCAAGCGCACCCGGTACACGCAATAATCCACGATGCTGTGATGATATTGTTCGAACAGTTCGGGCACGTCTTGATCGTTGATCAGTAAGTCCGCGGTGCGCGCATAGGTCGTCACCAGGGTTCCGGAACTCTGCGGGGTTATGGCCAGCAAGTTGAATCCGAGTGCCGCATAGCGCGCGGGATCTCCCGCGGCGTTCTGCCAGGATTCGTTCTCTGCCTGCATGTCGTACAGCGTAGCCGGCCTTACCCGGTTGCCATTGCATGTGATTTTGAGGGGAACCAGCCAGTCGGTCAACACCGGCCGCGGCCAGTAGAAGCACCCCAGTCCGTCGATCGAGAGATTCGGGCCGATGGGGAAGGAAGCTGTCTTTTCGAGGCACAGAGTCAGCAGGCAGGCCAATTGCTGAGCCTCGTTCATGTATCGGACCAGCTCCGGAGGCGCGTCGTTGGGAGGACTTGCCGGGGCGAAGGAAGCTCCGCTCGAATCGTCCGATTGGCGCATGACCAGGGTGGCAATCTGGCTGACGTTCACTTAGCGCCCCCGCGTATAGTGGCCGCCCAGGCGGAGTTGAATCGATCCCACCCGGTTGGCTTCCTGGGTGATCATCACGCGCATGGCGTCTTTGAATTCCGCTTTGGCGGCCTGATAGCCCCCCGTGTCTTTCAGGTGCTTCGAGATTTTCGCGGTGGCCCCTTCGATCAGGGCCGCCGGCTGTAACCAGGGGAGCAAGGTAAAGCTGGTGGCGCCCGGGGCGGCTGCCTCTGCGATGTAGCTGCACGGGATCGCATAGACCTTGTCGGGGACCGGGAACACTCTCACCTGGAGCTGCGGCGGGATGCTCGCGTCGTCCATGTAGGGCCACCAGGCGACCGGCCGGCCGGTCTGCGGCGAATCGGCCGCTACGTCCGGCGCCATTCCCGCGGCGAGCGCGTTCTGTCCTTCCTGGGTTGCCAGCCTGCTCATGCCGGCGAAGGAATCGTCGTCCAGGTGCCGGCAGTTGGCCGGCATCGGGTAGACCGACTGGTAAATGGCGTATCCGGCGGAGGCATTGGTGGTGCCCGCATAGGGGCGGTCGAGCACCCCGGTGGAGTCGCCCGTCTGAGTGAACTGGTAGACGTCGCTGTCTCCCGTGACGCGGAATTCGAGACCGTTCATCGAGCCGGTCCAGGCTCCCCCGGTCAGCGTGATGGCGCTCGAGCCGTTCTGCACGCTTACCGTGCCTGTCGAATAGGGCGCGGTGGTGGTGAGCACCGACTGCACGTACAGCCGGGTCCAGGGCAGCATTCCCAGGATTTCAGCGTGGGTGTCGAGGATCCAGCCTTCGATTAAGTCCGCGTCCACACCCGGAAATGCCTTCGTCAGGCGGAATTTGATTTGTCCGTAAGTCATGCTATTTCCCCTGCCAGGTGCCCTGGCGAATGTTGGTCCCCTGGAACGGCGCTTTCATCAGGACGGCGCCTTCCGCCGCGCGCAAAGTGATGGCAGTAATGCCCGCGCCGGTCGTTCCATCCGCCAGCAGTGGGTAGTAGGTGGCGCCCAAAACGATGGGCTGCGAGGGTGTATCGAGTTCCGATTCCGGCTCCTGATACAGCTCCTCCCGGTAAAGCACGATGGCGCGGGTATAGTCCCGCCGGTAAATTGAGGGGCATTTGCCGCTGGCGTCGCAGGTCGCGTGAGACTGGCCGCTGATGTAATCCGGCGAGCCCCCCTTCTTCCAGGGCACGATCCGCGCGCCTCCGTTCAGCCCGGCTGCGTCGGGCAGCCCGATATCCACTCCGCGCGCGGGAAACCACACCGCCCACCGCCATACAGTCGACACCGGGGGAGGCTTGCTTAATTGCGACTGCCGCTGCATCTGGACGCAATATGCCGGGTCGCCCACGTTGTGCGTGTAATAGATCGTCTGAGTCGCCGTGAGCTGATTGCCGTTGATCGACGTCAGTTGAACCGTTTCGCCGCCTGCCTGCGTGGTCGCACCCAGCACGATCACCGCATTGGTGTTTCCGCTGCTGCATCCGGCCGCGGAAGCCACCGTGAAAGTGGCTCCGGTTCCCGGGTTCACCTGGGCGGTCAGAGTGGTCGGAGCAACGTAAGTGTAGACCTGGTCGGATTCCGGGTACGACATCGTGCTGCTGGTGCAGCCCGTCGAGAGGTAGGAAAAGCCGGTGTAGTTAGTCGAGCCAGAAAATGCATTCCCGATATAGTGCCCGGCGAGTGCCGCCATGGGCCCGCGGTTCCCTCGATCCCAGGCGCGCATGATGGTGCTCCCGAAATTTCCCGGTGTGATGGTCGAAGTCGGGTACTCACACCACAACATCTGGCCGATGATTCCCGCAGTGTTGTTCACCGGGAGCAGGGCGTCGTAAGTGATGTAGTTCGACCCCGCCGGGTTCGGATAGCTCCAGGCGTTCGCGTTGCCCCCTGGTGTGTTGTTGTTTTTGTAAAAGTTGAATTCCGCGTAGGTCTGATTCCCGAGTTCCGCGATAGCGAAATTGTTCGGATTGTTGCCAGTGACGAGGAAGGACCCGCCATAGGTCGAGTGGAGGTCGGAAACGAGCTGGCTGTAGGTGGCCTGGCGTTCCGCCTGCAGGGTGCTGCCCTGGTTGAAATCCAGATAGGAACTCACGGCTCCCGTAGTGCAGGGGGCCGCGCAATACTGAAACGAATTCGATGGGGGAAGGTTGGCCAGATCATCGAACATGATGCCCGTGCAGGGGCTGCTGGATCCTCCGGCGAGGCAGGGCTCGTAAGTGGAACTCGCCAATTTCCACTCCATCCATTTCGCCCAAACCCGGTCGGATCCGGAGACGTAAGAATCGTTGTGGTAGGCATACCCCACGCTGTAATTCACCAGTCGCGACTGATATTGAAACCTGGCCGTCGCGTTCGCCGGCGGGTTGGGATCATATTCGAGAATGCTGCCGACGTTCTGGTGATGCCCGTCCGCATTGGTCGAATCCCAGCCACGCTGGTTGCAGGCCGCCCCGTTGCATAAATTCGGAGACGCCACGTTCAGGGCATCGCCTTTCACGGTGGAATAGACCGGCCACGTGCTCGCCCCCGAAACCACGATGCGAACCCAGTATTTGTTCCGCGAGCTGTTCACGCTGGTGACCACCCAATCGGCCGGCGGATACCAGTAGACCTTGCCGGTCGCCCGCAGGCCCGAGGTGCCGTCGCTCTGCGGCGTGAGGGTTGCCCATGTCGAGCCGTTCCAATACTGATACGCGACCGTCCCGTTGGTGGCGACCGAGATCACGAAGTTCATCTGATCGAACGGAAGCATGTAGCCGACGTAGAGCGTGTCGTGAATGCTGAGTGTCCCGCCGGTGTAACTGGAGGTCGAGTTGTCGCTGCTGAAGGTCGCTCCGTTGTACGCCAGCACTCCGTTCACGTAATTGCCGCTGGTGTTGCGCTCGAAAAAATCGAAGCGGTCATAACCGTTCCAGAAATCGGATGAAAATTTGAAATCGACGCTGTGGTGCTGGAAGAGGCACTCGAAACAGTAGCCGGCCGGTGCCGCGAACGAATCGCGCATGTCGTACTGCTCGTTGCTGGCGGCCATCGAATCAGCCAGCTCCAAATAAGCGAGCCAGCGATTGTTGTCCTGCTGGGTGACATAGGGCAGGATGGCCACATTGAAACGCCGCGCAAGGAACTGCTCGATGGCCGGCTGCTGGCCAACCGGATCGAGAGAGCCGGTATAGAAGGTGGCGAAGTTCTGGATCGATTGCGGCCACTGGCCGAAGAGGCTCGTGGCGCACAACAGAACCACAGCGAGCTTACTGCACATAGTAGACTCGCACCTCGCCGCGGGCTCCGGAACAGCCAGACATGTTGCTGCCCCCGCCCGTTTGCGCGGCCGCGCCCCCGCCTCCGCCTCCCGGTATCGAGCCATTGGTGCAGGCGGTCTGCGCTCCCGCAGTCCAGCCCGCGCCGTTGCCTCCCGCCCCTCCGAGCCCGGAAGTACCGCCCGCTGCGGCGGTATTGGCGTTGTAGGCTCCCGATCCGCCGCCCCCCCCGCCCATGATGCTTTTGCCGCCCGCCGCTCCGCTGTTGCCGGACGTATCTGCTGCACCCGCTCCGCATCCGCCTTGATTGGCATTGGATGCGCTGTAGCCGATAGTCCCAGATGCAGCGTGTGTGGTGCAGGTAGCCGCCGCAAACATACCGGCCGGAGCGCCCCCACTGGTGACAAATACCCCCGGCATGGAACCAGATACATACCCCGGCACGCCGCTGCTTTGCGGTGCTACTCCTGAATTCGTCGTGGCCCCCAAAATAGCGAAACAGGTGCCAAGAGCGGTGTAACCTCCATTCTCATCCGTCGCACCCCCGAGCCCCACAGCGACAGTGAGGGGAGTCCCAGGAGTGGTCGGGCACATTACATCGACGTAGGCACCGCCGCCCCCACCCGCACCACCCTGGGTGCCAGCCACGGAATGCGAACCGCCCGCGCCGCCGCTCCACGCTTGTACGCGCACCCAATTGACATTCGATGGAGGTGTCCATGATGCCGTACACTGGGCACCCGATCCACTGCCGCAGGTCCATCCACCGCTGAGAGTCTGACCATTAGACAGTGTGGTAGTTGAGCCGTCGAATACCAGCTCGTAGTTGGGCGCGAGGTTGTTGCCCGCCGCAGTGCAGTTCTGCGCGTTGCCCGAAGCGTCCACCCCCAACGGGTAATTTCCCGCGCTGCATTGGCTCGGAGTGTTGGCCAGGGCAGTCGCCTTCGGCGCCGTGAAGCCCGGGAGATTCCATCCAAATAAATCGGTGGTGGTGCCGATCGAATCGGAGACAGTCGGGTGGCAGCTGTTATTCGAATCGAAGAACACCCCGTATTGCCCGGCGCTGATGCCTGTATTGCTCAGGAAGCTCGCCGCCGTCTGGCATGCCCCGCCCCCGCCGAAAGGCTTGCTGGTCTGATCCGCCGCGGCGCCGATCGACGCCAGGCTGATCGGGTCGGTGCCGTTGCTCGCATGGGTAGTCGCGTGGGCCAAGGGAGTCATGGAAGTGGGGAACGGGGCCAGGGTAAGATCCCCGCGAAAATACTGGCTGGTGGTGCCGGTGGTGATCGGCGTTTGATACAGGCCGACGAGCGCTGCCTGGGCCCGCGCGTTGGTGAAGTACAGATAGCTGGGATTCTCGGTCACCATGGACGTGTTGTAATCTCCGTTGGCCCCGACCACCGCGCCGATCCGCCCGAACACGCTCGATACGGCTCCTCCGCCGCCCCCCGTTCCGCAGGTGGGACACGAAATCGTGTTTCCACTGCGCGAAAGCGGGCTGCTGAAGGTCAGCGGATATTCGCGGTTCAAAAGCTGGGTATTGAGGTAGTTGAAGTTCGAGTTCAGGATCGAGCGCACGTTGGGAAACGTGGTGTCGGGGACGGTCTGGACCTGCGCCAGGCCGGCCGCCGCGGCGAGCAGGAACACGAAGAGTTTTTTCATGGGAGCTCCGCCTCGTCAAACGTGCCCGGGGTCTCGTCGAAATTCCCCGGCATCTGGTCGAACAGCGGGCCGCTGTAAAGCAGTTGCGGAGTGCCCGGCGCCGGCGAACCCGAGAGCAACTGCGGTTTGCCGGCGGCGGATCCGCTGAACAGCTGCGGTGTGCCTTTCACACCCGCTTATCGCCTGGAGAGCCTTTTACCAGACCCCGCTGGGATATCAGAGCGCGACTTCGCGCCAGGTTACCGATAGGCCGCAAAGCAGCGAGGTCCCCGCGCCCGAGAACATCGGCAGCCAGCCGGCTCCTGGCGGGATCACCAGCTTGCCGTCGATGTATTCCATCGTGTTCACCAAATACGGCGAAGCTTGTGGCGTGGCGGTCGAAGCGAAATTCGCGATTTTGTGATTCACCGGCGCCTGTCCACCGGTCAGGGCCGCTCCGCCGGCGCTGGTGTAGCAGCGCGCGATCGAGGAAGGCGTGCTGCCCAGCACGTTCGACAATACGGTTCCGCTGGCCGCCAGCGTCGGCACGTTCGGGATGTACGCGTGCAGCACCGGCCCGGCCGGCATGGTGCCGCTGATCACTCCGAGGGCGAATTCGAGCAGCACGATGTATTTGCCGCTGGCCGCCGGATTGAATACGGCGAACTGGGTGGACGCCGCGGCTCCCGCCCCGCTCTGATGGCCCGCCGCGATCCCCGTGGTGGTCGCCGCCAAGACGAGGCTGAAGACCTGCCCGCGGATATTGGCCTCTTCGTAAATGCCCCCGAGGTTCGCGCCTACCGCGGCGCCCTCTTTGGTCGCTCGCGCATTGGCCTGCGGGGTGCCGTCGGCCAGCTGCTGCGGGCCTACTCTCAATCCTGAATAATCCATGATTTGCTCCTTAAACTGGCACTTCCCGCCAGGTGATCGAAACGCCGTAAGCGAAATTGGTCGAACCCGCCGCCTGGAACAGCGGCAGCCAGGTCGCGCCCGGGGGCACGATCAGTTTGCCGTCCAGGTACTCGATCGTGTTGATCAGATACGGCGAGGCCTGCGTGGTATTGGTCGTCGCGAAATTGGTGAGCTTGTGGGTCACCGGGGCCGATCCGCCGGTGAGCGTGGCGCCGCCGGCCGAGACGAATGGTTTCGCCACCGATGCCATGTTGGAGCCGAATACCGAGCTCAGGATGGTTCCCGCGGCGGCCGCCGTCCACAACGGAGCCGGTATATAGCCGTGGAACACGGGTCCATACGGCATCTGGGCCGTCGTCGCCACGTCGAAAGCCAATCCGAATTCGAGCAGCACCAGGTTCTTGCCGCTGTTGGCCGGATTGCCCAGTGCGAACTGCGTGGATGCGGCAGCCGCCGCCCCTACGATGTTTCCCGCCGCCACCGCGTTGCCCGTGCTCAGAGCGAGCGTGAGCGAGAAGATCTGCCCCCGGATGGAGGCCTCCTCGTAGATCCCGCCGAGGTTGGCGCCCACCGCGGCGGCTTCCTTGTTGCCCCGCGCCCACGTCTGCGGCACGCCGTCAGCGAGGGTCTGAGGTCCGATTCTGAGTCCTGAAAAATCCATGATCTTCTCCTAGTCGTCGTCCACCATCTCGACGGTGAGCGCATAGGTGTAGCTCGAGGCATCCAGGTGCTTGACCAGGACGTCGAATTGATACGGCACGCTCCGTCCCGTCACCTCGCGGATCGAGCCCACCGCGTCGGAAGGCGTATTGAGAGAGTTCATCTCGTACGCATACACGCCGGTCTGGGTGATGGCGTCTCCGCCGTTGGTCAGCTCCACCACGCCGCCGTACGGGTCGTATCCCCGCACCACCGGATAGATCCCGCCGGTCCCCGACACTGCCGACACGTTCAGATAAAGCCTCAGCGACGCTGTATAGCGCGCCACGATCGGCCTGATGGCGGTGTTGGCGGTCCTCGCCGCCACCGGTAAGACATCGATGCGATTCTTGTACATCGCAGCTTCCTAGAGCGAGGTGTACAACCGGTAACGGGTGTAGACCTTCACCGTGCCAGCCGCGGTGCCCGGCTGAGTCGGCGCGGCCGCCGCGACCAGGTTGAAGCCCTTGGCCGAAATCAGCGTGTTGCCGGCCGTCGAGAGCGGCACGAACTGGGTGATGTTCGACGCGCCGGCACCGATCGAGCTTGCGTAACTAATCAGGCCGGTCAGGGCCGATCCGCCGTCGCTGTTCACCGTGATGTTGCCGCCGCCGGTATAGGCCGCGGTCGCGTAGGTATAGCTCATCACGCAGCTGATCAGTTCGACCAGCGAACCGGCCGCCGGATCGGGAACCAACACCACGCCCGTGGCGTTGCCCAGGTGGCCCGCTCCGGTGTCGGTGATGTTGGCTGCCGAAATGGTGACGAGCGTGGCGCACTCTTTCAAAGTGGGGACGCCCGAGATGTACTTGTTGCCCGCGTTGTCCACTCCCGAAAGAACGTTGCCGTTCTCGTCCAGGAATTGCAGCAGGTCGGTGGTTTGGCTGAGGTTGCGCTGGATAACGATCCGCGTCATGTCGCGCACGCCGTAGTTGCCGCTGGCGTCGCCCTTGTGCAGCGTGGGCTTGATCCAGACCGAGCTGAGGCGCGTGTAGAGCCGCGTCCCGAAGGTCGCCATTGAAGTGGAAGGCATTCTCTTTTTTCTCCCGTGAAAAATCGGGGCCGGCCGGTTAAAGCCGGCCCCATTCGCTCAAGGACAAGGAAACTGTTCGGGCTCACGCCCCCGGGGTGCCGTACAAACCGCGCCACCCATAAAAACCGTAGGTGGCTCGGTACCGCATGTACACGTAGCCGGTCTCGGTCTTCTCGGTGTAGTCGCTTTTGGTGTAGGGCGCCTTCCGGTCGAGCCAGATCATTTCGGTTTCTTCGGGAGGAGCCACCAGGAACCAGCAGTCGATGTCGGTCAGGTACGGCCAGACGATCGGCTCGATCACGCCGCCGGTCTCGGTGTACTTGAAAGCGTTGGTGGTGTTGTTAGCGGTATCGGAGCGCATTTGGCTCTTCAGGATTTCCGCAGCGTTCCAGCGGTTCGCACTGGCGACCAGCAGGCGCGGGGTAGGAAGCATCTGCAGGAACCCTTCGTGGGTCTTGGTGCTTTCCCAATCCGTTAGCGCTAGCTCCAGCGATGCCACATCGAGGTCCGCCGGCACGCTGAGAAGGTTGTTCTGCGTGCCGCCGGCCTTGATCAGCGGGTGAGACGAGGAGCAGAGCGCCACGCCGTCGGGCCCGTAGTAGGAGCCCGTCGCGTCAAAAGCGTTGTTATAGATGCTCGCTGCCTGGATTTCGCGCGACTGTTGAATCGAGTTCGAAAGCGCGACCGAACGGCGCGAGATCACGCCGAACTTGTCGTCTTCGATCAACTCCTGCGAGGCCGCGATTCCGAGCCCGTATTTGGCGGGCTTGAAATTTTGATACGGTCCCTGCACGAAGTTGTCGGTGGGCGTGTCCGCGCCTTCCTGCACCAGGGTCGGGAGTCCCACTCCCGCCATCACCACGTACTGCTCGATCGAGCGGTTGGTGGTCTCGACGCGCATCAGTTTCTGATACTGATGCGGCTTGGCCTTGAAGTTCTGCCAGATCTTGGCGTTCAGGGCCGGGAGCATCGTCTCGAAAAAGAAGTCTGAAAATTGTCCTCTGATTTGCACGATTACACCCCCAGCGCCTGGTCAACCAGTTGACCCTTGTTGAAGATCACTTCGATGCGCGCATAGGCGCCCAGCGCGTTGTCCGAAGAGGCCCACAGTCCCACCACGTGGAACGCGAGCGTATTGGTGGCGGCAACGCCGTTCAAGCTATGGCCCGACATGTACGTGACGGTGCTGCCCGCGCCCGCTACCAGGGCGCAGTTCTGTCCCATGTTGGCGGCCGCGATCGTGTCGATCTGCGCCTCAAACACCTGGGTGGTGCCCGGGATGATGAGGTGGTCGGTGGCGGTCGCTGCCTTGCCGTAGATGAGGTTGACGCCTTCCAGTGCCGCGCCGGCGGTACCGGCGGTGATGCACTGGGTGGTCTTGGTGCCCGAAGCCGCTTTGGCGACGGCGTCGTAAATAAAGAGCGCCGTGCCGTCGCCCACCAGCTTGTGGGCCGGCAGGACCGCGGCGGGGCCGCCGGCGATCGAGCGCATCAGCGGCCGCAGCCCGTGCGCGTTATTGACGTTTGCCATGTTCACTCCCAATTGAGATGTCGCGCCTCAACTCGAGAGCGAAGACCTGGTGGCCTGAGGTAAGCCGCGTGCGGTGCCGGAAAGGTCCGGACAAGGTGCACGCGCCTGCTTCGCGTTTCTCTTTACTGGTCCACTACCGCGGTGGGCCCGCCTTCCTGCTTATACCTTTCGGTGATCTGTTGCAGCAGGGCGTTGGACTTCGCCTGGTAATGCCGGTTCCTTGCTCGCGCCCGTTCCTCCGGCATGTGGCCCAGGATCATTCCCTTGACCCGCACCGGATCTCCGTTCGCTTCCTTCACAACCACATAATCGCCAGTGCCGCCGTTTTCCTTCACGCGCCGCGGCGACAAGAACTTCGGGCGCATTCCGGGAACGGCATGCGCATCGGCGACTTCCTTCAACGGATCGCGCGCCTCGTAGGGCTCCATGCCGCGGTCTTTCAGATCGTCGCGGCGTTGGTGGAGGGCTTTATCGAATCCTTCGGCGATGACCGCAACGCGGTTCTCGCTCTTGCCCGCGTTATTGGCGGCGATGCCTTCGTCGGTCTGCTGATAGAGAATCCGCGCCTGCGATTCGAGGGGCATGTCGCGCACCAGCATTCCGCCCACATGCAGGTCGAGCACGGGATTGCGGTCGGCATCGGGCGACGCTCCGCCGAAGCGTTTCGATTCGCCGACACCTCCGGCGCTCATGATTTTTTTCGCCATGGTCAGTACCCCTTCTCCGCTTTCCGGTTGCGCCTGCGCAGTTCGCGCTGGAGTCCCGCCACCACGCCACCGCTCAGGCGCTTGGCGTTCGGGAAGTATTCCGCCACCAGCTCGTCCATCGTCCAGACCTTGAACGGGACCGGGCTCATGCCGGCTTTGGGAATGCCCGCGTCATCGGACTTACCCGGAGGGCCGATGTCTTCCGCTTTGGGCTCGCTCTCCGCGATCGCGGGCTCTGTGGGTATAGCAGGGGAAATCTTTTTCTTCGCCATTTAGCGCCTCCCCCGGGGACGTGCGCCGCGGATCTCTCTGGCCGAGGCCTGGAATTCCGCGTCCGTGATGCCCATGCCGGCGATTACGGCCCGGGCTTCGGGTCCGAGGTAGGTGTCGTCGTCGGCGCTTTCCCGGGTGCGCGTACGGGAGCCGTCCTGGGCCGCGGCCCTCTGGCGCCGTTCGGTTTCGTCCTCGCGCTCGAAGCGCTCGTAGAAATCGTCCTCGTCGCGGTTCTCGCGGTTCCGCTCCTGGCGCTTCTCGGCGGCGTCCAGCTTGGCCTTGGCAGCCGTGGCGGCCGCATACAATGTCGCCGGACGATTCCGCGCGCTGGGGTCGAGCGCCACCAGTTTTTTGAGTTCCGCCGCGGTGGCTTTGAACAGGGGTGACTCGTTGTTCCGCAAGTCCGGAAACTCGCCCACGATGGCGGCGTCCGATCCGAGCTTCTGGCGCTCTACCTGCACCGTGCGCTGCGCGACCTTCGCCGCGATGTCGGCCGCTTCTTTCGCGGTCACATAGCCGGCCTTGCGAATGAATGCCTGGATGGCCTGCGGGCCGCGCGCGATCGCGTCGGTCCACTTGTCAGGGTCGGAGAAAATGGCTTCGTCCACCGTGCTGTCGCCGGTGACTTCCGGAATCAGATCAGCGGTCTCGATCTGCTCTTCCTGCTCTTCGACCTGGTTGTCGGGCTCTCCCTGGCGTCCCCGCGCCACTCCCGCCCAGTAACGCTCCGATTGCCGGGCTTCGTCCCTCTCCCGTCGCAGCGCCTCGAATTCGGCTCGAGTCAGCTGGACTTTTTCGTCGTTCTTCCCGCCCTGGGGCTTGGCGCCCGCGTCGGACGGTTGTGCACCCGCAGGGGTGACTTCGACTTCGTCCATCAGTTTTTCTGTCTCCAGTACGCGGTGTCCCCGTAGAGATCGGCCCGTTTCGGCACGTACGCGCGCGAGCACTCCAGGCACATAGGCCGGTAAATGCCGTTCTCGAAATGGACATGCATCCGCACCCCTCTATCGCCGTCTCGCTGCCTGGCGGTGATTTCTGCGACCGAACGGCCGCACTCTGAACAGCTGCCGGTGTAGCGTCCGGTGGAGAGCCCGTCGAGCGCCAACAGGTGACGCTGGTAGCAGTCGTGGCAGATGGTGAACGCCGTGAGCTTGAGCAGATCGCGCGGGCTGCGCGGCTTCGAGCAATAGGGGCAGCGCTCCGCGACGATGATCGGAGCGGTCACTTCTTCGGGTCGGGCTTGTTGGTGAAGAGGCCGAACAGCGTCACAATTACGGCGCCGGCGGCTTTGCTGATCTCACCCGGGTCATGGGCGAAGAGCTTCGTCCAATCGAGATTCGCTACTAGCGTGGCAGCGGCGGCCGCACCGAGTAACGTGGTCTTGGCATCGTTGTTCAACATGGTTTTTGGTTCGGGGAAACAACTTCCAGAATTCGCGGTGGGCCTGGCCCGGCTTTACCGGTTCGCCTTTGCGCCGGCGGTATGCCAAGCGGTTGACAACGCGCTGGAGCAATGCCCGGCAGTCGGCACAGAGGCTTCGATTGCCGATCGCGGCTTCCAGCCCGCAGGCGCCGCAGCGGTGAATCATTGGATCTTCAGGTACCAGCACCCGATCACGCCGGGCGTCTTGGCGTACTGCCCCGCCGGCGGCTTGGTTCCGGACACGAAGCTGATGCCCTGCGTGCCGGCCGCGGTAGACCAGGTGCCCGCGGGGCTGATGTTCACCACCGCGTTATTCGCCATCGTGTCGTCGGCCAGGCATTGATACCAGGGGCTCACCAGCACCTGCCCGATATCCGGAGTGTTGGGCGCCGCGGGCGGAGCCACCGGCGGCAGCGGAGGACACGGCGCGCCCACCACCCCGTCGCTCGAGACCCACATCCAGATCGTCCCGTCGCTATCGGGCGAAGAGACGTTGAGTACCTGCTGCGCGGGCTGGGAGGGTGGGGCCGGGATGGGCTGCCCCGCGTTGCGCGCGTTGGTGGCCGTTGCCGTCCAATTCAGGCAGGCGCCGGCCAGCACCTGGGTCTGGAATTGATTGATCTTCACAATCTGAGCCTGGGTGTTGGCGATGATGCTGGCCTGTAGTCCCGGGGCAAGCGGGTTGCCCGCGGAACTGGCTACCGGTACAGCGTAGGAAGGGACTGTCTCTGCGTGCGCAGCTGCCACCGTGAGGGCCAGCAGAATCGCTCCCGCGAGGAACAACGCGAGCAGCGCGAAACATACGGTTTTGATTGCGGTCATGATTTCGACTGGCGTTTGATCACGCCGTTCGCTTGCTTTATCGCCGAAGCTTCGCTCTCACCCGATGCGAGCAGCCGGTTCGCGATGTGAACCCACTGGCGTTTGGCTTTCGGCGACTTGGCCTTTTTGGTTTTGCCGGTGACGTCCTGGGACTGCCAGGGCATTTACATGCCGTCCTGGTCGCGGTCGAGCATCTTGCTCATGATGCTGCCCACCTGCGTTTTGGAGCCCTTCAGCTTGAGCTTCAGCTTGACCTTGGGATCTTTCGCCGGCGGCGCGGCGGCCTGTTTCTTCTGGTCGCGGTTCATTCGTCTTCCTCTTTCAGGGCGGCCTTGGCTTCCTCGCGCATGATGGTTGCGAGACCCAATACCGTGCGCAGGGATGCGATCTGGCCGCGGATGAAGGCGGTCTGCTCCGGCCCTTTCGGCGATTCCAGCTCGTTTCGCCGGCGCTCGAGCTCGCCTTCGACGCGCGCCATCACGATCTGGTAGCCGTCGCTCACGAGCAGTTGCTCGATCGCTATGTGTGTCTGGTCTGCGCTCACATCATGCCGTCATGCGCTTGCGGGCCGAGAGCTCCCACATGCTGCGGTCCCGGCGGTATATCGCCTGCTGCCTGCAGGGGATTCATCCCGGGCCCCATCGGGGGCATCGCGCCAGGCTGTCCCATCGGCATCCCGGGCGGCATACCCGGTTGCAGGCCTGGCTGGCCTGGAGGCAGCGCGGGTTGTCCTCCCTGCTGGGCCTGCATCCGTTCGACCAGCATCTGCGTCAGGGCCTGCATATAGGCCTTGGTGCGCTTCTGCTGCTCGTGATTCAGGATGTGCTGCTGCATCTGCGTGATTGCCTTCGAATCGTGGCTGTCCCGGTCTGGATCACTCACCGCGTCGTTGATCTGGCCGTTGTGCTTGACGATGTGCAGGTCGTCGTTGTCCTGCGGATTCACCTGGACGTCGGGCTCGCCCTCCAGCATGTCGTTCCATTCCTGGTCGGGCGTCTTCGGCGAATCCAGATCCGGCGGGGCGGGCACGATGGTTTCGAAATCGTTGATGCCGAATTCGATCGCCACCCGGTTCAGCAAGGTCCAGGCGGCCTTCGGGTTGGTGGCCACCATGGGGTTCTGCATGGCGATCTGGTAGAACGCCAGCAGCTCTTGTTTCTTGGCTTGCCTGGCGTAGACCGACGTCGCGAATTTCAGGCGGAAATCGTATTTGCCGCCGAATTCCTTCGGGGTCATGTAGGCACCGCCGCCCTTCACGTCGAACAGGCCGTTAGCCTGCTGTTCGGTTGTCCTGAAGAAGATCCCCGGCTCGGTGCGCGGCGCCAGGTCGCAGTCGAGCTCCCAGATATCGGTGATGATCTGCTCCATGTCCTCGCGCAGAATCGTGCTGTCGAGGTACGCGCGGATGTTCCCCTCCTCGATGAGGGCTAATTGCCCTGTCGCGGTTCGGGGCGCATTGGGCCTCTCGATCGACCGCCCCATGGATTGATCGGTGATCCCGGTAACTCTCTCCGCAATGGCCAGCAGGTCCTGCTGGCGCACCGTGGAATACTCCAGGTTCGGAGTGATCTTGACCACGTTCACCGAAGTCGGATCTTCGGTCGGGATCGCGGTGCCCGGCTCGAGCTTGATGGTTTTCTGGTTGAAGCCGCCGCCGGGCTTGAAAAAAATCACCGGCCATACCGACAACTCGCCCGCCGCGGTGAACAGGCGCGAGTTGTTGGTGGTGTCGTCCTCGAGGTCCTCGAGCAGCGCGCCGAAGCCTTTGGGTCTGTAGGTGCCATCCTTCAGCAGCGTCGATTCCACGAACGGCCGCCTCTTCCGCATTTTGGGGTAGAGCTCGAGCAGATCCTGGCAGCCAATCACTCGCCGCATGCCCGGGATATAGCGAATCACCCAGTCGGCCTCGTAGGGCAGGCGTCTTTCGAGGTCGTCTATTTCGGCGTCGCGTTTGTTTTTCTTCAACGGCCGCCAGGCGCCATACCACTCCCACACCCAGATCCCACGCCGCCCCAGCACGTAGTAGTCGTAGTCGACTCCCTCGCTGCGCTCCCGTTCGGTTCTGACCGGATCCATGCCGACCAGCGTGTAGTCGTTGGCAATGTCTCCTGTTTTCGCCCAGGCGATCAATTGCCTTACGAACTCCGGGTCGCTGGTTCCCTGAAACAACGTCCCGTCGCCGCGCTGCAGATCGTCCACCGTGTAGCGCACCCGCCGGATCACATGGCTGAATTCCTGAATCGAGGTGACGCCCCGCTCCGGGGGCACCATGATGTTGTCCGGCTCTTCCGGAAAGAAGCCCGGCCCTTCGTAATCGCACACCCGCTTGATGCGTCCCTGCTGCAGCGTGTCGTATTCCCGCCGATACCAGGGCCTGTATGCCACCGAGTGACCGTTCAAAACACGCCGGAATTCGAAAATGCTCAGCGGGTTGACGATCTCCATCTGGTCGAATACCCGCGAGGTCATGTAGCAGCCGATCTTGTGAACCTTGCGCGCGTCGGAAGGGCCTGTGGCCCGTGCAGTTATCGCAGCTTCATCTCCCAGCAGGGCTTGCATATCCCGCGCGATTTTGTTGATCGTCTGCCACTGAACCAGCGGCACCGTGTGATTCGGTTTGCCTTCGTCGCCGGCCGCCGGCGGATTGACCCTGGCTTCCCAGCGCTGCATCCAGGAACGGCACCGCTCGGCCCATCTCTGGTGGGTCGCCTTGTCGGTGAGAAAGTCCTGCTCGATGCGATCGCACAGCTTGGCTTGTTCCGATTCCGGAAGCCTGATCTGGAAGCTTTTCGGCACACTTGGATATCGCCTCTGATAGGCTGGTCAGCAAAGGAGAATCAGCCATGGTCCAAATCGGGCAGTACCTGTATTTCGAAAGCGGGCCGATCAACCACATCGACCTCGACTACCAGTTGAGCCAATCGGAGGGCGGTGGAACGAGCGTGAGAGTGTGGCACAATCTCGGCACAAACGGTTACGGCGGCTCGCAGATGGCGCCGTACCGCGACTTTCGAGGGCAGCAGGCGCAGTCCATTCGGCGGAATGTGGCCAACCTGGGCAGCATCGGGACCAACGGTTTGATGGTGCTGCTCGAGACTCGCGATGCCCGGCAGCAAACCCAAACAGCCGCTGCCGGGTCCACCGGGTCCACTACCACGTCGAAGACCCCCGGCAGGCGCAAGGGAGCCAGATCCGCCAAGACCAGCCAGGCTACGGCAGCTTAGTCCAGCCCGCCATACCATCGCGCCTTCGCGAGGTCGGCGGCCGTGAAACGATAGAGGCACCAGGCGGCATGCTCGCCGCGGCCGAATACGCAGGCCTCGCAGCACTGATCGGGATCGGGATGATACGGGTTGCTGCGGTTGCCGTCTTTATCCGGCATCGATCACCTTCCCGTCTACCAGGGTCACCACCTGGTGGCTGGGGCAGTAATAGCGTCCGGCCATGAACTGCCACGCATCTGGCATGGTGGCCACCGGGAGATGGTCGCCTGGTCCCACGCGAAACGTTCGCTCTGCCCGTAGGCCGCATCCTGCACAACGCCACTCGTATATGACCGTCGCGGTGGCCCCTGAATACGCCTGCACCCGGGGTACGTCAATCGTCATTCTTTAGCATCTCCCATCGAACCCACATCGGCATATGGGCCGCCGCCTAATCCGATTTCGCCCGCTTTACCGGGCCCCAAGCCATCAATCAAGGTTTTGGCGTGCCTCACCATGGCCTGGATCAGTGTTCCGTATTCCGCTCCGGTTTGGTCTTTCGCCGCGGCGAATGCCGGACCTCCCAGCGGTTGCCAGCCTTCGCGGATATACCTGTTCACCGCATCTACGAGTTCCGTATCGCCGCGCGCGGTGATGGTCGCGTACTGCTTAATCGTCATCGTCGGCCTTCTTGTGCTTGTATGAGCCTGCTTTCCATGTCTCTTTCCCCTGCTGGAGAACGCTGTCTCTGAACTCGAACGCTCGATGTGCGTATTTGTGCCCCTCGACGCGCAGCGCTTCGGCCAGTACATCGTCATCGTGCCCGATGCCCTCTTCCCGGCCGTTCGGCTTTCGCACGAATTCCCGCAGCTGCTGGATCGTCTCCGGATCGTGGATCTGGATCGCTCCCTGCCTGAGAGCCGTCTCGAGTCCCGATATCAGCACCGGCCGGTTGATCTGGTTTGTCTCGTACCCGAGCTCCTGGAGCTGCGGCAATTTGCGGTCGGAGGGGTCGCGCTGCTTGGAATAGATCAGCTCGAGCGGATAGTTCAATTTCAGCAGCTCCCCGATCACTGCTTTGCCAACCGCTTTTTGCTCCGGAACCAGGTACGCCCACTCGTAGAACTTGCCCAGCCAGTAAATTCGCTCCGCCCATGGTCCCGGCTCGTAACGTTCTTTCAGCTTGGCGACCTGCTCTCCCGTATCTGCATCCCCCACGCTTGCCGAACACCAGTCCGGATCCGACTTGCCTTGCTTGGCTGTCGGGTCTATTCCCTCCGCATGATCGATGCCGATGATGTAGTGGCCGCCTGGCCGGGGCTGTTTAAACACCGTCAGCTCGCCGCGGCCGTCCTCCCGCTGGACAAACTGCGGCCGCTTCTCGACACCGGCGTCGATCACCTCGATCTTGCCTTTTGGGGCATCGCCGATCGAGCGCAACCGGCCCACCGCCGCCATGTCGAAGATGGTGCGCCCCGAAGCGAGGAATGCCTCCTGCGCATTGCCGGGCTGTTCTTGCCTGAAACGATCCAGCTTGCCTTCACAGGAAGTTTCGATGCACCACCGGCGCCAGGCCAGCTGCTCGAGCGTCAAATTGTAGCGGGTCTGTTCGTCCCATTCCGTTTTGGTCAGGGTCCGTTGGAATGCGGCGTAATCCTTGTACCCCAGTTGCGTCGGAGGCATCCGGTTTTCCGGGTGCTCCCAATACCCGAAGAACACGAAGGCCCAGCCACTGCGGCCGCTCATCGCCAATTGGCAAAGGTCGTAGAAATCGCCGCCCTGGCCGTTCGCCGTCGACTCGACAATCACGCCGGAATCCGGACTCGAGGGAACGCGCTGCATTGCGCCCGTCATCAATGCGCCGAAGTGATCGTAGAATGCCGCCTCGCTGAACTGGATCCAGTTGAACGGGGCGCTGCGCGCGATATCCACGTTCTTCGCGGTCCCGACCAATATGCTCGAGTCGTTCGCCCAGCGCAGCCAGTGGTCGGTGTCTTTGATCAGTTTGGGCAGCAGGATTTCGGCATCCACATCGGCGCCGAACGGATTGTCCTGGTAGCTTTTGATGTACTGCGTGTAATATTCGAACACCAGGTCCGAGTGCACCTGCACGTCCGCGATCACCAGCGCGCGGCGGCCCGGGAAAAACGGCACCCGGTGGAAGATCTCCGTCGCCGTGGAGCTCGACATCCACACCTGGGAGGCTTTCAAGCACACTTGCCGGATCGGCTGCCCGGCGGACTCCTGTTTGCGGATCGACCGATTCAGCTTGCGGCCGGCATACGAGTTCTTGTAGGGCACCGGGATGCCCTCTTTGTTGCGGATCTTGAGGTGCGAGCAGAATTTTTCATGGTCCGCGAAACTGCGGATCAGCCGTTCGGTCTCGCGCGCGGTCAGCTCCGCCATTTATGCCGCTTTCTTTTCGGGCACAAACCGTTCCTGGAGGGTGTGCAGCGCATGATAATAGCGGCGCCACGCCGCCTGGTGGCCGATTTTGAGCAGCTTGCCGGCCGCCGGCGCCGATAGCCCGCGCGTAAGCATGATCTCGATCAGCAGGCGCTGAGCCGGCGGCAGCGTATCCACCGCGCGCCACAGCTCGGCACACAACGTTTTCTCCTCCTGGTCGGCCGGCGTGGGCCGCATCCAGCATTCGTCGATCGTGACCCGCGCCGGCGCATCTGCTTCGCCCCGCTGAACACGCTTCCGGTCATTCCGCGAGAGAATATCCTCGCGCCGCAAAAAGTCGATCACCGCCCCATTCGCCCGCCGGGCAGCCCAGCTATCGAACCGGATCCGCCCGTCATAACGCTCGAGCGCCTGCATGATCCCGATCCAGGCTTCCTGTTCCGCGTCCCGCATCAAATACCGCGGCGCGCCAAGAGAGGCCCACCGCGCCCGTTTCTTCAGTGCGTCTATCGGTACCGGCAGCAGCTTCATGCGGCGAGCCCCGCCAGATCCCTGCACCGGCTCCGCAACATCTCGAGCCCCTCGCGATGCAATCGGCAGGCCTGCGCCTGGCTCACCTTCATGCGCTCCGCGATCGCCGCGAGTGTCAGCCCGTCCCAGTAGTGCTTTCTCAGCACGTGGGCGTGCGCCGCCGGCAGCTCCGCGATCCGCTCGCTTACCCTGCTTCCGCCGATCGCCACCTGGGCCACCGCATCGGGACCGGGACGCGGGTCGGCATGCGTGTCTTTCAGCTCGAGATACGCGCGCTGGCGGTATTCTCTGCGGCGAATGGACGCGATGCATTCGCCGAAAACCCGCCGGCGCGCGTATGCCCGGAAATTATCGTTCTTCGCGGGGTCGTACCGCTCGGCCGCCTGGATCAGCCCGATCTCCGCCGGACCCACCAGGTCTTCGGCCCGAAACCAGGTCGGCAGCCGGCGCGCCACCGCGGCCGCAATCCCTCGCGCCCACTCCGCGTGCTCGATCACCAGCGCATCACGCGCCGCCAACTGTCGTTGTTCCGCCCTCGAGAGCCGGCGCGGCTGGAGGCTCACGCTCACCGTGCGTGAGATCGCGGTAGACGATGAGCAGCTCTTCCATCGTTCCGCGGAATTTCCGATTGAAGTTACCTTGCCCCTCTGCATCTGCTTTCCCCTGAGCCCAGCTCATCACCGTGCCCAACACCTTCACCGCACGCAGCCGGTCGGCCATGTAGAAGGTTTTGAGGCCGGCATCCACCGCTTTGATCGCTTTCGGAATAAGTCCGCGGATCTCGGCATGGTGCGGCCGCAGCCACTCCCGAATGAGCGCCTGCGTCTCCGGCTGAGCGATTTCCTCGTAAACCGTCTTGCGCGACACCCCGATGGCTTGCGCGATCTCCCGCGGCGTATGCTGCGTGACCAGCCCTTCTACGATCACCGCCCGGCGAGCCGATTTCGAAACCTTGTTTTTCGGGGTTACGCCACGCGCTTCAACTTTGGGTGAAGCGTCCTTGGCGGGTGGTACGGGTCGCTGACGAACGGATCGAGCAGAATCTGCCGCACCCGCCACAACCTTGCGATTTCCGCGTCGGTCGCCTGCTGGTTTCGAAGCGCTGCCACCAGATACGCGAACTGCTCCACCAGAACGTCCAGCGGATCGGCCCCTCCCAGAAACTCCGCCACCCTTCCCCCCGCTCACAAGGCTCTTTCTAGCCGAGTCCCCGCGGCCTCAAATCCTCCGGTAGCGCAATCCGCCGCCGCTCCATCGGAATCAGCTGGAACCCCAGCGCCACATGGCACCCCTGATCCTGGTGGAAAAACGTCACCAGGCCGGTTTCGTGCGTCAGCCAGCCCACGTTCTTCAGCTCCTCTCCGCAATGCGGGCACTTCGGCGCCGTGAGAGGAAGCGATATTCGGTCCTGCTGTTCGTCTGGCATGGAAGATTCCCTTTACGCGATGCGGGTGAATGCGTGCTGCTTGTTCCCGCGGAAGTGCTTGTGAAAGTGCCCTCCCACCGACTTCGCTTTCAGCAACGCCTGGTGCTGTTCGGCCGAGACGTTGTGATAGTCGTAGAGGCCGCCGTTGGAGAACTGGATCCGCATCACCTTGCGCGCCGCATCGTGGCCCACCGCCGCAATGTTGGAGCTCTCCACCGGTTTCATTTCGATATCGTTCATGCCGCCTCGTCCAGTCTGGCCAGATCGATGTAAAACGATTCGGCCGAAGCGAGCTGCATCCCGAACCTGGCGAGCTGCTCTTCCGTCATCAGCTTTTTGATTTTGTTTTTGTCGATCGCCGGTGGCTTGGGCTTGTGGAAGAACTTCGCCTGGAACGCGCGTTTGAGCTTCGCTTCGACTTTTTTCCAGGTGAACCCTTCGAGGAGCTCGAGAGCCGGCGAGCCCACCGTGCGCACGCCGATCTCGCCGTACGGGAGGTGGATGATGCGCTTGTTCTGGAGGCGATACCAGCCCTCCAGCTGCTGCTCGAGCGCCAGAATCTCCTCGGCGGTGGCGGCGATTCTGCCGGCGTACTGCCGCTCGATCGCCGCCACCTCCGAATCACGCTCCGCAATCGCCCGCTCGCGATCCAAGGTCGCGTCCAGGAGCCGGCCGAGTGCCGTGCCGGCGTCCCCTGTCGTCCAGTCCGCTACAGATCCCTCCGGTACGCTCATCGGGTGCTGTACTCATTCTGGAACTTCTTTTCGGAGAAGAACATCCTGATTTCGTACGATGGTAATAGCTCAACCTTTGGTGACCCCTGCGCCTAATCCTCACTGAGGATGGGGAATCAGTTCAGCTTTCACCTCGCGAGCGGAGAACGCTCTGCCTGGTGGCGCGCGGCCTGGAGACCAAGGAGATCGCGGCCGCGATGAACGTTTCCCAGTCCACCGCCAAAACCTACCTCCATCAGCTGCGTCATGCCATCGGCGTGCATAACCGCGTTGAGCTCTGCATGTGGGCAGTCACTCACCCGCGGGCTCTCGCCGGCGCCGCTGCCCCCCGGGGTTTGCATCCGATCGGCTGCCAGTGCGGATCACCGTATTGCTCCGCAATCCGGAACTGTGACCAGGCTGCCTGATACCATGCGTGTGGTAATAGCTAACGACGACCCCTTTGCCCCGGCGGGACAAAGCAGCGGGTGCAACGCCCCGTGCCGCCGGGCTTTTTTTGTGTGGCTCACACGCTACAGTCTGTCGTCTTTCTGACGGCAAACCGATTTAAATTCCATTCGCCCGGGAAGTGATGGTAGTTTATGCGCGTATGGAAGCTTCCACTGCTACTTCATCCACCTCCACCACGCCTCCGCTTACGCCTTCGCCCGAATGGATTCGTAAGAAGGAAGCGGCCGCGCGGCTGAATGTGACCCCGCGCGCGGTTCTCGACATGGTCAACTCGGGGAAAATCAAAAAGGTCTCGAAGCGGGACCCCGTCAGCCACCAGACGATTGCCTGGTTCAGCGCCGGAGACGTCGAGCGTGTCGCCTACGAGCGCACCAACCCGCCCGAGAAGCCGGCACCGCCAGAGAAGCCCCCCCAGGCGCAAGCTCCAGCCACGAGGCGGCAGGAGAACACAGTCGATGCCCTGGCTCTCCTGCGCAGCCTGATGACCGTTACACCGCCACCCATGCTACCGCAGCCTAAGAAATGGCTGACGCTCGAAGAGGCCGAGGAATATATCGGCCTGCCCAGGAGCGAGCTGCGGGAGATGATTCTCGCGGGAAAGCTGCTGGCGCTCGATTGCGGACGCCGTAAAGGCGGCTCGTTCCGCGTGCGGCCGCAGGACCTCGAGGCCATCCGCGGCGAGAATCTCCACCTCGTCTACCGCACCGTGCCGACTGCCGGCTAAAGAAATTTCAGGTCACGTTTTAGAAATCGGCCTGAAATCCGAATAAAATCGGCAACTGTTGTTTGGAAATCAAAGGGGGGCCGCATCACACCCGTGAGCGCCGGCCCCCCAGAAAGGTTACTTTGTTGTTTTCGCCTTTTCTACGATACATCAAAACAGCCCGCCGTGCCCCTACCAAGGTTGCGACGCGCTGTCATTGGGTTAGCCAGGAAAGGAACAATCAATGGCCGCGACGCCAAGAGAAAGGAACCAATCGATGGCCGCGAATCAGCATACCATCACACCCCCAGGCTTGAAAATAGACCGTCACGCCCTAGGGACGGCGGTACGTCTGGAACTCACCGTACGGCTACGTTTTCGCACTGTTCGCAAATTGAACCTTCTAGACCGCCGCGTTTTGTGTGACACTCTGAGTGTTCGGACCAGCTATCCGGACGTAGCACAAGTTTGGAATCCGGCCGCGGGTGCGTCTCCAACGCTCCGACTCAAGCGCGGCCGGAATTCCACTCTTTTTGAGTCGAGGCGATTGTTACCTCATAAAAGCCGCGCAGGGCCGCACCGCACGGGCACGCCACGGAGTAACTCGGATTGTGCCGCTCTCAACGGTTACAACCGAGCGAATGCCTCCGGCCGTTGCCGAGGAAGGTCTCCTCCGTTTCTGAAAACCCCTGCAGCGCTTCGCCTGGAAAACCTAACGCCGCAGAGGTTGGAGTTGAAAAACCGGAGGGTCGGCTCCAGCCCCATGGTGCCGTAGACCCCGCCTGTTTTCCCATCACCACTTGAAATTTTTTGGGGGAGGAGAACTATGAGTTCACCACAAGGACAGGAAGGGCTTTTCCCTGGCTTCAAGATGCCGGCTGCCGAGTCTCGCACCCGGTATGCTTCGTACCCGCTGCTCGAAGAGGGAGGATACTTCGACAAGCTGCCAAAGGCCCTGGTCTGGCGGATATTCCGGTTTTACGAGAGCAATCCCCTGGCAGCTCTCATCCTGCTCTACTACATCGCCCAGCATGAACCGATCGGGTGGCCGCCGGGCAAGGGTCACGAGTATGCGGATCCGTCAGTCAAGCGGCTTCGCCAAGCCGTGGGACATAGCGACAGCACTGTGCTCGCGGTTCGATCCCAGTTGGAGCGGCAGGGAGTGCTCGAGCGCCGCGACGGCTCTAATAAAGCTACCCGTCGCGGCGGGATTAGGGTAAACTTCGAGAAGGTCGAGAGCCTACCGGCCCCCCAAGTCAGACGCTGCGAAAAGCGCCTGAAAAAAGCCGAATCGGGTAAATACCGCGAAACCGGCCCTGTAGAATCTAGCGATTACAAGCGGATTCTCCGGGAGACTGGAGAATCGACCCCTTCTCAAGCTACCCCAGAACCACCCGAAATCCAGGCCGGATCCGCGTCCGCGCTCGCCCGCGACTTCCATGTCCAGGCAGCCGCCCTGCACCAGCCGATTATCCGGCCCACCGGAGAATCACTGACCATCCTGGCTCCCGGAGAGACTCTTCCAATCCTGCCGGCCGGAGCATTGCCCGTGCACGGCGCGCCGGAGAATATTATCCGGCCAGCCGGAGCTGATTCTCCGGTGGAATGCCCCCTTGGCCTCAATTGCCCTTTTCATATGAGTGACTTACCAGCGGGGAGACTCAGAGTTACAGGAGTTACAGGCGTGGCGGGATCCGGTTCGAGCAGTTTCTATGTAGAAGAGAACCCTCTTCCTCCTCCTCCCCTTACCCCTCCTCCCCCGCAAGTCCCGAGCAGCGCCGAACCAAGGGAGGACGATGACGAGTCCTCTCCCATACTTTCCAAAAGCTCCCCGGCCCCGGAGCGATCCTGCTACTCGATTTTTCACGAACTCTATCCCCGGGAACGGTGGCACGGCGCCAAGACCAAGCCGGCGTTCGTTGGGCTGTCCCATCACCAGCAGGAAGCCGTAATTCGGCTGCTCCGGGAGCACCTAAAGTGCGAACTCTGGACGCGCACGCCGAAGTACATCCCGCTGTCCTCGAACTTCTTGGAGGATGCCATTAAGTGCGACTTCGAAATGCCCCCGCCTCCCTACGTCCAGCCGAGCAGCGGCCGCGCCTCGCCGGAGGATGCCGAAGCCGAAAAGCAGAAGCTCAGGCGCATCCAGGAAGAACATGACGAGCAAGTCCGCCTGTGGTGCGTCGAGACCCTCGCCGACCCCGGTGTCAGCGACAAAGACAAGTCGGAAGCCGAGTGGAGGCTTCGAAACCTGGAGAAAGCGAGGCGCACGAAAGAAGGCTCCGCATGAGACCGCCCCCGGCCGTCGTCTTTCCAATCGCCAGATCCAAGATAAAGGGGCTATCTGCCCTCCCCGGCTTTCCGCACCTCGAGGAAGGAATCGACCGGCTCGCCCAGGTGCTTCAGGAGGTCGCGGTAAGCCTGGAGCACGCCGACGCCATCCTCGCCACCTTCCAGGACCGCTCGCCTACCTTCGGCCAACTTCGAGAAGTCGCCTATAACTTGAAACCGCAGTTCGTCGCACCCCCACCCGATCCGCGGATCGAGTGGGAACGGAAGTACGGCTCTCCGCAACCGGTGCCTTTGCTTGCTCCCCTGCGTCCCTACCGGCGAGGAGAATGGCCGGCGGCCGGTTCGGCCGAAGAGCGCCAGATGAACAAGTACATCCGCGAGCGCGTAGGCAAGAAACTGGCTGCGATCAGCTGGGGTGAATACTATCTCGCCGCGGAGGAATGGGGCGTCCGGTTGAATGGAGCGCAGCGGAACCTGATTCCCTCGACCTATAAACTTCCGCCGAAACCGGAAACCAACGGGGCCATGATTACGCCGGCCGATATCGAGCAGGCAGTCAGGCAACGCCGCGCGGCGGGAGAGACCCCGGCGCCGCTAATCTTGCCCGAAGCGTTCGAGGGCGATCGTATGACACCGGCCAAACCGTTCGAGGAGACCTTGCGCTACATCGATGAAGGCGTCGACACCGGCCGCGATCGCGACGATCCCAATTACCACGATCCTGAGGAGAACGGAGGAGACTCGTGAAACGTAACAAGCGCTGGCGCAAGCCCCCCCAGGAGTCCAGACGAGATCAGCTCCGCATGGAGGAGTTATGGGCGTTGAAACCAGAATCCAAAATCTTTCCGGCAAAGGAGGCCGTTTATGAAGAGCGAACTAACGCAGTGGGAAAAACTGCGGACCCTGATTTATTTAGCGGAGACAACTGAATCGTCCGCATTGATGCACGCGGCCAAAAACGAACATGGGGCGGTAGTCGCAGTGGCGATGGTCGCCCGGGGCGAAGAGGCTCGAGCTCTGGTGCGGTGGGCCCAGGGACGAGACTGGCGGGAAATTGTCAGGGAACGGCTCGAGGGGTTTGCTGAGCGCCAGGCGGATCGGCAGCAGAAACGGGAGAAGGCTCAGAAACGGTATTTCGGCCAGGAGGCTCGCGGGGCGAGCCAGAGGTGATCGTATGCCGGCGGCTGCCAAATCCCGTGTCATCCCCATTCGCCCAGCCGCGCCCTGGCGACTGCATCTCTACAATCTGTACATCGCTCGATGCAAGAAGTGGGCCCGGGCGTATCGCCGCGACGAGCTTCCGCAGAACCTGTTGGCCGGATGGCTCGACGCCAGGGACGAATACCTGCGCTCTGAGGAGTATTTGAGGTTCACCCAGCCGCATGGAGGCAGAGGATGAGCGAGCTCTGCCACTACACGAGCGCCGACCTGCTGCGCACGGTGAAACCCACCATCTCGCCGCGTCAGCTCCAATGGTGGTGCGAGTGCGGGCTGCTGCGTCCGTCGCTACCGGGCGGCCGGCGCGAGTTCCCGGCGGATGAGGTGCGTGTGGCAGGGGTGATTAGCGAGCTGCGGAGGCGCGGCGCGGGCATCCAGTCCATCGCGCGGCACCTGGCGGTGCTGCGTCGCGCCGAGAGCGGTTATCTGGTGGTGCTATGGCGGACGGGCAAGAACGGCTACCGGATCGCGGCGATACGCCACTTCCCGGGTACCGACGAAACCGAGCTTGTGCGGCTGGCGCGCAAAAGCCGCTACGCCGTGCTGCTGATCGAGGTGGAACAGTATGCCCCGCGGAGCGGTTCATGAGTGAACCTGACCTGGTCACCGCCGCCGGCGCAGCTATCCATGTGCTGCGATCAATCCTGGCAGTGAGAAATGGCGCAAGCGATGAACTGATCATCGAAGTGATCCAGGCGCTCGAAGCGGGGATCCGAACCGCCGGCGACGATGCCGATTTCTTTACCTGGCTTCAGAAGTCTGCTCCCTGCACCGTCAAAACTTGGCGCGACGCCTGGGCGCGGGAGACCAAGCGTTTATGAGCCACAAGCGAATCAAAGCGCCACGCGGCCGCGTGCCTGGACTAGGTGCCACCGGCGACTATCCCGAGGGCAAGATCTGCCCGGATGACGAAGGCGCCCTGAATCTCGGCGTAGCCGCGGATTGTGCGCACGGGGTCGTCCGGATTGAGTTCGGGGAACCGATCGCATGGTTCGGTCTACCCGCCGATGATGCCGAGCGATTCGCAGCCCTGATTCTGGACAAGGTCAGGGAGCTAAGGCAGAAGCCGCAATGAAGCCCCCTCCCCAACCATCCCGCCAGGAAATCAACGATGCCCTGCGCCGTATGCTCGAACAGGAGCAACCTAACCCTCAGCCACGCCGCCGAATCAGCTGGGTCCGGCTCAACATCTGCTTCGCTGTGGCCACCGCGGCAAGCATGGCCGCCCGACATCTGCCCGTTGAAGCTTTCCCCCCGGTAGTCGCCTTCCTCAGCGGAGTTGCCATGGGAGCCATCCTGGGCATTTATCGCGATTAAATCGGACAATGGGCACTCAGAGACCTCAAAAACCTACCCCTCACACATTCCTCAGGATTGCGAAACTCCACATGAAGTCGGCCGCCTTCTGCATCCAGGTGGCTGTACAATTGGCCTCGGCCGAAGCACCCAAACCGGGCAAGAAGAGATCCAAATGAACCTCCCGCCAATGAGAGACCGCACCGCCATCCAGCGCGCCCACGATATCCTGCACTTTGTCACCAGCCCGGAGTGCAAGCCCTTCCTGAACCGTGATGCCTCGATCGCCGCCTCGGCCGTCCACGATGCTATGGCCTGGGTATTGGGCTTCGAGTGCGGCCATGCGTTTCACGCCAATCTCGAAATGCTCAAGGACGAGCTGCGCGAAATGGGATACCGGGAAGTCGACGCCGGCCGGCCGATCTCGGCCGCTGAGGCCCGGCGCCGCGGCCTGGCCTGAATCCCGGCAGATCCCAGCTCACCAGTTCGTATAGGTCCGGCTCCTCCTCCAGAAAATTCTTCAGTGGCACCATCGAAAGCCCCCCTGGGTTTGATCGCCGCGCGCAAACTGTAACGATCAGTCACCTGCGGGCGATAAGCTGGTGACCATGCCCGCCGGCCATTCGAGCCCGCGAAGTGGACAGTACACACCCAAACCTTAGATCATGCCCAAACCTAGAATCAATACTTTACAGTCCGAATCCAGCACTGGAGTAGTCGAAAGACGTATTTCGTCCCCTACACCCCGCCACAAGAAACAGGCTCCCCAGTACCTACAGGAGGCCGAGATCACGGCACTATTCCGCGTGATCTCGAGCCCGCGCGACAAGGCTATCTTTCGCGTCGCCTACCACGCCGGCCTGCGTGCAAGCGAGGTCGGGCTGCTCGACATGCGGGATTACGACCCCCGGACGGAGCGTTTA
>Ga0335076_10000255_pt1 | contig 46535 bp, 44 predicted proteins | sample Lox_Sample_25_FD_206717 | JGI IMG/M metagenome (GOLD analysis project Ga0335076, IMG submission 206717) | Soil microbial communities from Loxahatchee National Wildlife Refuge, Florida, United States - Lox_Sample_2.5 | ecosystem: Environmental > Terrestrial > Soil > Wetlands | place: USA... | reverse complement strand
GGCTTACCCGGCGGCACCGGCGGCGCAGGTGGGAACGCAGTGCTGTTCGGCCATGGGGGCGATGGCGGTGGTGGCGGCGGCGGCCAGGCCGCCGGCGGCACGGGCGGCAACGGCGGCAACGGCGGGTTGCTGCTCGGCAACGGCGGCGCCGGCGGCGGCGGCGGCGCCGGTGGCGGCGTCAATATTGGTGGTGGGGGCGGCGGCGGTGGCAACGGAGTTCGCGGCGCCTTCGGCGCCGCCGCTTCTGGCGGCGAGGGCGGTGCCGGCGGCGGCGTCGGCTTCGGTGCCGCCGGTGGCAACAGCATGGGCGCCACTGCGAGCACCGGCGGCGCCAGTGGTGGCGCCGGCGGCACGGCCGGCCTCGTCGGAGCAGGCAACGGTGGCGCCGGCGCCCCCGCCGGCCTCAGCCCGGCCGGCGGTGCCGGCGGTACCGGCGGTACCGCCGGCGGTGGCGGATTCGCCGGCGGTGCCGGCGGTGCTGGCGGGTCCGGCAGCTTCCTGTTGGGCTTCGGAGGCGGCGGCGGCGGCGGTGGCGGCGCTGGCAGCGGTGGCGGTGGCGCCGGTGGCGCCGATATCTTCGGCCCGATTGCGTTCCTGCGATTGCAGCTGCAGCGATTGCTGTAGTCGTTATTGAGCGGCGTTCTCAAATCACCTTTGAGCTAGTCGAGCCCTACGCCCCTAGCTTCCCGTAACCATCGCAACGAACGCTCTGACATGGGCTTACTCGTTCAGCCGATACAGCTTGAGTCAGCCAACGCGCAGATAACAGTTCGCGGTCAACCCCTACAAACCGAATTAGCCCTCCCGTCACCGGAGTTTCAGCAGGTAAACAGCCTTTTCAGCTCACAGCTGCTACTTAAGTACCGCATAGCCATAACTATTGTTAACGCCCGCATCATGTGTCTCATGAGTGAAACATCTGACACCCCAACTGTGCGGACTCACACCGCAACTGCACCGGCGCCGGCGACAGAGCCGGTGCTACACCGGACCCCTAGGGTCTTTGCCGCCGCGGCCTGGGTCGCGATCGTCGCCGGGATCGTGTTCATCGTCTCGGTCATTTTCTTCACCGGCTTCATCCTCGGCAGGCACGCGGGTCACGGCGGCATGCACCACCACAAGCACCACGCGATGATGATGCATCCGCACCGATTCGGCGGCCCCGGCGGCCCGGGTGGTCCTGGTGGTCCTGGTGGTGGCCCCGCGGCGATCCAAGGCGGTGGACCCGCCTCGGCAACCCCCGGCGCGCCCGGGCCCAGCCAGATTCCGTCGTCGGTCGCTCCGTCTCGGACGCCGTAGCCACGTGAGGGGACGTCCAGAAGTCGACCTCCTCATGGGGTGTTAGGAGGACCCCGGGGGCAAATATCTCAGTAACCACTAGCCCGGCGCTCGCACGAGCGCCGGGCTACTGAATTCACAGCAACTTTTGTCGGCGGAACCTGTTATCGCGGTTCTTGACAGGGGCAATATTCAAGGCATGACCGAAACACCTGAACCGTCAACGCGACCGACTTCCGTCGCCGCGGCCCCGCCACCGCCACCGTACGAGCGAGTCAAGCCGCCCGGGCTCTATGTCGCCGCAGCGTGGGTGGTGATCGTCGCCGGGATCGTTTTCATTCTCTCCATCGTTTTCTTCGCCGGCGCCATGGTCGTTGGCTTCAGCCATCACTGCCACTACAAACATCACCACGGCATGATGTACGGACCCGGGGGCCCGAGCGGCCCGTGGCAGTACGGTCCGCCGCCGGGGTTCGGTCCGGGTGGGCCAGGGGGCCCCTTCGGTCCGCCGCCTCCGCCGCCGGGCTTCGGTCCGGGGGGTCCCGCTGGCCCCGGCCAGCCGCCGACGACGAGTGCGCCGGCGCCGGCGCCGAACACGCCGGGAACTCCGCGCCCATAGTGGGTAACCGTTCGTAGTCTGCCGATCTTTTCTTGATCCGTTCCAGAAGAGGGGCATACAAAGGGGCGCGCCCTTTGTGTCGCGCGGTACTGCACTGAAAGTGCTTGGCGCCGACGCAGATTCGAGTGCGCCGTTTCCGTGAGGTCGGCCCAGCTGAAGAGGAGATAGGGAAATGACGGAGCGCTTCACGACCACTGACGCCGGCACCCCCGCGCCCAGCGACGACCAATCGTTGACGATCGGCCCCGACGGACCGATCCTGCTGCAGGACCACTACCTGATCGAACAGATGGCGATGTTCAACCGGGAGCGCATCCCGGAACGCCAACCACACGCAAAGGGCGGGGGCGCGTTCGGCCACTTCGAGGTGACCAACGACGTCAGCAAGTTCACCAGGGCCGCGGTGTTCCAGCCGGGCACCAAAACCGAGACGCTGATTAGGTTTTCCACCGTCGCAGGCGAGCGGGGCAGCCCGGACACCTGGCGGGACCCGCGCGGGTTCGCATTGAAGTTCTACACGACCGAGGGCAACTTCGACATGGTCGGGAACAACACGCCCGTCTTCTTCATGCGCGACCCGCTGAAGTTCCAGCACTTCATCCGCTCCCAAAAGCGCATGCAGGCAACCAATTTACGCGACAACAACATGCAGTGGGACTTCTGGACCCTCTCGCCGGAATCCGCGCACCAGGTGACCTGGCTGATGGGCGATCGCGGGATCCCGAAAAACTGGCGGCACATGAACGGCTACAGCAGCCACACGTACAGCTGGATCAACGCCGCCGGCGACATCTTCTGGGTGAAGTACCACTTCATCACCGATCAGGGGATCGAATTCCTGACCCAGGAGGACGCCGACAAGCTGGCCGGCGAGGACGGCGACTACCACCAGCGGGACCTGTACGAGGCGATCGAGCGCGGTGATTACCCGAGCTGGACGCTGAAGATGCAGATCATGCCGTACGAGGAGGCCAGGAACTACCGGTTCAACCCGTTCGATCTGACGAAGGTGTGGCCGCACGGCGACTATCCATTGATCGACGTCGGCAGGCTGACCCTGGACCGAAACGTCACCGACTACCACACCGAGATCGAGCAGGCCGCCTTCGAGCCGAACAACACCGTGCCTGGCACCGGGCTGAGCCCGGACAAGATGCTGCAGGCTCGCGGCTTCTCCTACTCCGACGCGCACCGCGCCCGGCTGGGCACCAACTACCGGCAGATTCCGGTCAACTCGCCGAAGGTTGAGGTGAACAGCTACTCCAAGGACGGTGCGATGCGGGTGAAAAACGTCTCCGACCCGGTGTATGCGCCCAATTCCTACGGCGGCCCGCAGGCGGACCCGGCGCGCGCCGCCGAGGTGCGCTGGCACGCCGACGGCGACATGGTCCGCGCCGCGTACACGCTGCACCCCGAGGACGACGACTGGGGGCAGGCCGGCACCATGGTCCGCGAGGTTCTCGACGATGCGGCCCGGGACCGCTTGGCGCACAACATCATTGGACACGTATTGAAGGGTGTCAAGGAGCCGGTTCTGTCGCGGGTGTTCGAGTACTGGCGCAACGTCGACCCCGATCTCGGCAAGAAGGTCGAAGAGGGGGTCCAAGCTCAATAATCGGGCGTCCAACGTCGAGTTGTTGAACCCAAGGCGCGATTCCGCCCAGCAACTCGACGTTCGCTACACAGCAGCCGCCCTGGCATGATCGAAACCCATGACCATCGAAGTCGTTTACACCACGGAATCCACCGCTACCGGCGGCGGCCGCGACGGCCACGTGAAGTCGGACGATGGCCGCATCGACCTCGACACCCGGCCGCCGAAGGCGATGGGCGGCAACGGCGAGGGCACCAATCCCGAGCAGCTGTTCGCCGCCGGGTACGCCGCCTGCTTCCTGGGTGCGCTGCGTCTGGTCGCCGGCAGGTCAAAGGTCAAGCTCGATGACGCCACCAATGTGACGGTGCAGATCGGCTTCGGCAAGGACTCCGAGGGCGGATTCGGGTTAACCGGCAAGATCGTCGGCTACCTGCCGGGCGTGGAACAGGGCGTCGCGGACGATCTGGTGGAGCAGGCCCATCACGTGTGCCCGTATTCCAAAGCCACCCGTGGCAACGTGGACGTCGACGTCTCGGCCAAGGTCTAGGCGGTGCGGATCTCCGCCGCGGTGGTGACCATCGGTGTGGCCGTCGGGGGAGCGTTGGGCGTCCCTCTTGCGGCCGCCCACCCGTCGGAGCCCGGGGTGGTGAATTACGCGGTCCTCGGGAAGGGATCGGTCGGCAACATCGTCGGCGGCCCGATGGGCTGGGAGTCGATGTTCACCCAGCCGGTCCAGAACTATTCGGTCGACGTGCCGGTGTGCAACAACTGGGCGGACATCGGTCTGCCCGAGGTGTACGGGGACCCGGATCTGGCATCCTTCAACGGGGCGACCACACAGACGTCGGCCGGCGACCAGACGCACTACGTCAAGCAGGCGGTCGGGGTATTCGCCACCGGCGACGCCGCGGCCCGGGCGTTCCACCGTGTCGTGGACCGGACGGTTGGTTGCTCGGGGCAGACCACCGCGATGCATCTGGACAACGGGATCACGCAGGTGTGGTCGTTCGACGGCGGCCCCGCGACGGGTACCGATGCGAATTGGACGAAGCAGGAAGCCGGCACCGACCGCCGGTGCTTCGATCAAACCAGGCTGCGCGAAAACGTGTTGCTGCAGGCTAAAGTTTGCCAGTCTGGCAACGCGGGGCCCGCGGTCAACGTCCTGGCTGGGGCGATGCAGAACGCGCTGGGTCAGTAGCGTGGATCCGCGTACTCGGGTGGGCCGCCCGGAAGGTCCGGCAACGCGGGAATATGTCGGGGCGATCTGCAAGATGAAGTAGTGGCAATTATTTCTCCGATAGCTGCGCAACGAGCGGTCCGCAGGCCATCCGGGCCAGGTCGGGCTCCGAAGGGATCGTGACATGACGTTCGCCGCCCTGAGCGCCGCCCAGGCCGAACTGGCCGACTCCTCCGCTGCCGCGAAATACATCGCCGAGGGCTGCCTGCTCGATGGCCCGCTACGGTGTGTCGGCCTGGAGTTGGAAGGGCATTGCCACGACCCGGCCGACCCCTATCGCAGGCCCAGTTGGGACGAGATCACCGACGTTCTCGAGCATCTCCCCACGCTGCCCGGACGCAGCGCGGTCACTGTGGAACCGGGCGGCGCCGTCGAACTGTCCGGACCGCCCGCCGAAGGGGTAATGGCCTCCGTCGACGCGATGAGTCGCGATCAAGCCGTGCTGCGGTCGGCCTTCGCCGACGCCGGGCTGGGCCTGATTTTCCTCGGGGCGGATCCGCTGCGGCCACCGAAACGCATCAACCCGGGCGCGCGGTACCGCGCCATGGAACAGTTCTTCGGCGCCAGTCGCTCCGGGGAGGCGGGCGCGGCGATGATGACGTCCACCGCATCGATTCAGATCAACGTGGACGCCGGGCCCCGGGAGGGGTGGGCGGCGCGGGTACGGCTCGCGCACGCGCTGGGCCCCACGATGATCGCGATCGCCGCCAACTCTCCGATGCTGGGCGGCGAGTTCACCGGCTGGGTGTCCACCCGGCAGCGGGTGTGGGGTCAGATGGACTCGGCGCGCTGCGGGCCGATCCTGGGCGCCAGTGGCGACGACCCGGGCACCGACTGGGCGCGCTATGCGCTCAAGGCCCCGGTGATGCTGGTGCACAACCCGGACGCTATCGCGGTCACGCGGTGGGTGCCCTTCGCCGACTGGCTGGACGGCCGGGTGTTGCTCGGCGACCGGCGCCCGACGATCGCCGACGTCGAATACCACCTGACCACGCTGTTCCCGCCGGTGCGCCCGAGACAGTGGCTGGAGATCCGCTACCTCGATAGCGTGCCGGACGCGTTCTGGCCCGCCGTGGTGTTCACGTTGGTGGCGCTGCTCGACGACCCGGTCGCCGCGGACATCGCGGCCGAGGCCGTCGAACCGGTGGCCACCGCCTGGGACACGGCGGCCCGGGTCGGCCTGCGCGACCGGCGGCTCTACCAGGCGGCCAACAAGTGTGTGGCCGTCGCCGCCGAGAGGGCGCCCGCGGAGCTGACCGACGCGATGCAGCTGTTGGTCAGCGGCGTCGAGCAGGGCCGATGTCCCGGCGACGACTTTTCTGACCAGGTAATCGAGCACGGCATCGCGGCTACGGTTTCCGAGGCCGCGCGATGCTCGCAAGGGGGGCTGTGACTTCGCGAGAGAGGCTTGCCGACGATTTGGCGCGGGCGCGGGCGCGGACGCTGCGGCTGGTCGATTTCGACGACGCCGAACTATGGCGGCAGTACGACCCTTTGATGAGCCCGCTGGTCTGGGACCTGGCGCACATCGGTCAGCAGGAAGAATTTTGGCTGCTGCGAGGCGGTGATCCGGCCCGGCCCGGAATCCTGCCGCCGGCCGTCGAGGGCCTATACGACGCCTTTGAACATTCCCGGGCCAGTCGTGTCGACTTGCCGCTGCTGTCCCCCGAGCGGGCGAGGTCGTATTGCCGGACCGTGCGGTCAGCTGCGCTGGACGCCCTGGATGGCCTGCCCGACGACCTCGCCGGTGAGCAAGCGGCGTTCACCTTCGGGCTGATGGTCAGCCACGAAAACCAGCACGGCGAAACCATGCTGCAGGCGCTGAACCTGCGCACCGGCGCTCCGCTGCTGCGCGACGGTTCGCCCCTGCCCCGAGGCCGGGCGGGACTGGCGGGAACGTCGGCGCTGGTCCCCGGTGGCCCGTTCGTGATGGGCGTGGACGCCGCGAGCGAACCATACTCGCTCGACAACGAACGTCCCGCTCACGTCGTCGACGTGCCGGCGTTCCGGATCGGCCGGGTTCCGGTCACCAACGGCGAGTGGCAGCAGTTCGTCGACGACGAGGGCTACGACCAGCCGCGGTGGTGGTCCGTTCGCGGCTGGCAGCACCGCCAGAGCGCGGGTTTGACCGCACCGCAGTTTTGGAGTTCCGACGGGCGAGCCCGCACCCGGTTCGGCTACATCGAGGACATCCCCGCCGACGAGCCGGTGCAGCATGTCACCTACTTCGAGGCCGAGGCTTACGCGGCCTGGGCCGGTGCCCGGCTGCCCACCGAGCTGGAATGGGAGAAGGCCTGCGCGTGGGATCCGGCCACCGACACCCGGCGCCGCTATCCGTGGGGGGCGCAGGAGCCATCAGACGGCCTCGCCAACCTCGGTGGCACCGCGTTGCGTCCGGCACCCGTCGGCGCGTACCCGGCCGGCGCATCGGCCTACGGCGCCGAGCAGATGCTGGGCGACGTCTGGGAATGGACCACCTCGCCGCTGCGTCCCTGGCCGGGTTTCGTCCCGATGATCTACGAGCGCTACTCGCAGCCATTTTTCGACGGCGACTACCGGGTGCTGCGCGGTGGCTCGTGGGCCGTGGAGCCGGCAATACTGCGGCCCAGCTTCCGCAACTGGGACCACCCGGTCCGTCGTCAGATCTTCTCCGGTGTCCGGCTGGCATGGGATGTCGAGGACGCCGGAGACGCGGTCTGATGTGTCGTCACCTCGGATGGCTCGGCGCTGACGTGACCGTTTCCTCGCTGGTACTGGAGCCGCCTTACGGCCTGGGGGTGCAGTCATACGCTCCGCGCCGACAGAAGCACGGCCTGATGAACGCCGACGGGTGGGGCGTGGGGTTTTTCGATAGATCTTCGGGAGGCGAGGTCATCCGGCGTTGGCGCAGCCAGGCGCCGCTGTGGGGCGACGTGTCGTTCGACTCGATCGCGCCGGCGCTGCACAGCCACTGCGTGGTGGCCGCGGTGCGCTCGGCGACCGTCGGCATGCCGATCGAGGCGAGTGCGACCGCGCCGTTCACCGACGGCCGGTGGTTGTTGTCGCACAACGGCGTTGTCGACCGCGCCGTGCTGCCGCTCACTTCGTCAGCCGAATCGGCATGCGACAGCGCCATACTTGCGGCCATCATCTTCGAGCGTGGGCTCGACGCGCTGGGCGGCACCATCGCCGAGATAGGAGCGGCTGACCCCCTCGCGCGCCTCAATGTCTTGGCCGCCAACGGTTCTCGATTGCTGGCCACCACCTGGGGCGACACTTTGTTCATCCTGCGCCGCGACGACGGGGTGGTGCTGGCCAGCGAGCCGTACGACGATGCGCCCGAGTGGGACGACGTGCCCGACCGGCATCTGGTCGAGGTCACCGCGGAGGGTGTGACGATGAGCCCACTGAATCAGAGGCATTACCCGAAAGGATCTTGATGACGCTCACGCTGTCCAACCACCTCGCCGCCGACTCGGCGTATCACGCATTGCGTCGCGATGTGTTCGACGGCCTGCAGACGACACCGAAAACCCTGCCACCCAAGTGGTTTTACGATTCCGTGGGCAGCGATTTGTTCGACCAGATCACCCGATTGCCCGAGTACTACCCGACCCGCGCGGAGGCCGAGATCCTGCGCACCCGCTCGGCCGAGGTCGCATCGGCCAGTGAGGCCGACACTCTCGTCGAACTCGGCGCCGGCACGTCGGAGAAGACCCGGCAACTGTTGGACGCGCTCCGCGACCGCGACTCGCTGCGCGGATTCGTGCCGTTCGACGTCGACGCCGGCATGCTGTCCGCGACCGCGACCGCGATCCAGCGCGAGTACCCGGGCATCGAAATCAACGCCGTCTGTGGGGATTTCGAGGAACACCTGACCGAGATTCCCGACAATGGCCGGCGGTTGTTCGTGTTCTTGGGATCGACGATCGGCAATCTCACACCCGAGCCGCGCGCCGAGTTCCTCGCGACCCTGGCCGGGGTGATGCGGCCGGGGGACAGCCTGCTGCTGGGCACCGACCTGGTTAAGGACAGCGGACGGCTGGTGCGTGCCTATGACGACGCTGCCGGGGTGACGGCCCGGTTCAACCGCAATGTGCTCGCGGTGATCAACCGGCAACTCGACGCCGATTTCGACGTCGAGGCCTATCAGCATGTGGCGCGCTGGAACACCGACGAGGAGCGCATCGAAATGTGGTTGTGCGCCTGCAGTTCCCAACGGGTGCGGGTCGGCGCGCTCGACCTGACCGTCGATTTCGCGGAGGGTGAGGAAATGCTCACCGAAGTGTCGTGCAAGTTCCGCCCGGACGGGGTGACCGCCGAATTGGTTGCCGCGGGACTGCGGCGCATTCGGTGGTGGACCGATGGTGCGGGCGACTTCGGGCTGTCGCTGGCCGTTAAGTGACTCTTAGTGATTCGCTCGCCGACCGGTGGCGGGCGGCCCGCCCGCCCGTGGCCGGGCTCCACCTGGACAGCGCGGCGTGCTCGCGCCAGAGTCTCGCGGTGATCGAAGCCACCGCCCAGCACGCGCGCAACGAGGCCGAGGTCGGCGGGTATGTCGCGGCGGAGGCGGCCACTCCCGTGCTTGACGCCGGACGGGTCGCGCTCGCCGCGTTGAGCGGCATGCCCGACGCCGAGGTGGTGTTCACCACCGGCTCGCTGCACGCGCTGGATCTGCTGCTGGGCAGTTGGCCGGCCGACCAGCGCACGCTCGCCTGTCTGCCCGGCGAGTACGGCCCCAACCTGGCGGTGATGGCCGGCTGCGGGTTCGAGGTACGGACCTTGCCGACCCTTGACGACGGCAGGCTGGCGCTTGACGACGCGGCGTTCGAACTCGAAGACGATCCACCGGACTTGGTGCATCTCACGCCCCTGGCCAGCCACCGAGGCGTGGTGCAGCCACTCGCCATGGTGGCCAAGCTCTGCCGTCAGCTGGGCCTGCCGCTAGTGGTGGATGCCGCACAGGCGTTGGGCCACATCGACTGCGCGGTGGGCGCCGACGTCATGTATTCGTCGTCACGCAAGTGGATCGCCGGGCCGCGCGGGGTCGGTTTCCTCGCCGCGCGCGCCGATCTGCTGGAGCGGCTGCGGCCGCGGCTGGCCGCGCCCGAGTGGGCGCCCTCGGCGACGGTCGCCCAACAGCTCGAGTTCGGTGAAGCCAATATCGCTGCACGCGTTGGGTTTTCGTTGGCAGTCGGAGAACATCTCGCGTACGGGCCCGACGTGGTGCGCGCCCGCCTGGCCGAACTGGGCGGCATCAGCCGCGCCGCGCTGGCCGATGCGCCCGGCTGGGCGGTGGTCGAAGAGGTCGAGGAGCCGAGCGCCATCACCACGCTGGCCCCCGTCGACGGCGCCGACCCCGAAGCGGTGCGGGCCTGGCTGCTCGCCGAACGGCGGATCGTGACCACGTTCGTCGGGGTGCAGCGGGCGCCCCTGGAGCTGACGGCGCCCCTGCTGCGGATCTCGCCACACGTCGACACGACGGCCGACGACCTCGAGATGTTTGCCGCAGCACTGATCGCTGCTACGGCGGCGACTGGCACCTAGCTCGCTGGCCGCTTTCCGTCGCGGTTATCCAGCGAACGAAACAGCGACTCTGAAAATGGTCGTTTTCCTTGACGGAAAGTACGAAAGGTGAAGTACTTATAGGCGCGCATTCGGTAGCACGCGGTCACAGGTTCAGGGCTCGGCAACATGCAGCTCTATTAGACATATGTCGAGTTTGGAGTGACCGCCGGTCAGCGTTCTAGTGAGCCGCGGAGAGGTCGACATGTCGTTTGTGATTGCAACGCCGGATCTGGTCCAGAATGCGGCCGCGGATTTGGCGGGTGTGCGTTCGTCGCTGGCCGAGGCGGCGATGACCGCAGCGGGTCCCACGACGGGGATAGTGGCTGCGGCTCAGGACGAGGTATCGGTCGCGATCTCTTCGATGTTCGTCAACTTCGGCCAGGAATTCCAAGCTCTCACTGCGCAAGCGCAGGCGTTCCATCAGCAGTTCGTCTCCTTAATGAACGCGGGCGCGGGTGCCTACGTGGCCACCGAGGCCGCCAACGCAGCACAGGTAGCCGGCGGCGGGCAGGCGGCCGCCGCAGCCGTACCCGCCCAGAACTCCAACCTGCTCGACGGCATGCTCGACATCGAGACTGGGCCAGGTGGCACCTTAGTTACGCTCGGCACACCCAGGATCTCCCTGCCGCCCATAAACATACCTGAAATAAATCTCTCCGCTTTCAGTCTGCCCCAGATATCTATTCCGTCCATAAACATTCCGCCCTTCGCGACGCCTCCCATAAGTGTGGGTGCATTCAGCCTGCCGCAGATAACCACTCCCCAGATAGCGGTGCCGCCGATAAACCTGCCGGCAATAACGGTACCTGGCTTCAATCTCCCTCAAATCCAGGTTCCCGGCATCACCTTGCCTTCGATAACTGTTCCGACGATCAATTTTCCACAGATACAATTCCCGGATTTGTTTGTTGGCGGGAACAATCAAACATTAGTCACGATTAACTCTGCTCTCCTCGGTACCATAAGTGTTAACCTTCAGACGTTTGATATAGTGGCTTCGCTTGGCCTGAACACACCAGGCTATATTCAGGGATTCACCATCCCCCCCATTGTCCTTGGGGCATTTACCATACCGCCCATTGGCCTTTCCGGCTTCACTATCCCGTCTGTCGGCCTTTCCGGCTTCACCATCCCGTCCATCACCGTTCCGCCCATCGGTGTGGGCGGTTTCACCCTGCCGCCGATCAGCGAGCCCGGGTTCGCCACGCCGCCGTTGACCATCCCGCCCATCGGCATCGGCACCTTCAGCCTGCCCAACATCTTCATCCCCAGCATCACCATCGAATCCGTTCCGTTCGCCCAGTTCGAGATCCCGCCAGTGTGACCGGCTTGTTCGGCACGCTGGTATCCGACCTGAACAGCTTTGTTTCAGACTTGGAGGACGTCGCGTAGCAGCCTCATCGGCATGGGCACGCCAGCCCGACGCTCGAGAGTGTCAGTCGGTCTTGTGCGCCGTCAGCAGGTAGGCGGGCAACTTCATCCGGCCCTTCTCGTCGCGGTCGTGCGGCGGGAATTCGAACGGCGCGTTCGAGATCTTGGGGATGTTCGCGTGGATGTAGGCGGGCCGGATCTCGTCGATCTCCCAGTACTTGCTGACCGCGGCGCGCAACTCGTCCTCGTCGACTTCGTTGGGCTTCGGGTCCATCTCGGCGGGAAAGGCGCCCTTCGCGAACACCAGCACGAAATAGCCGGCCCCCGGGGCCGCCGCGCGGTGTACCGAGCTCACGTAGCCGTCGCGGCCCTCCACCGGCAGCGAGTGGAACAGTGTGCTGTCGACGACCGTGGAAAACCTGCCTTCTGATCCCGTTGGGTAGCCGGTGAAATCGGTGATGTCGGCCTGCGCGAAGCTGGCGGTGGTCAGGCCGCGTTCGGCGGCCGCCCTGGTAGCGGCCGCGACGGCGGTCGGCGTGAGGTCGATGCCGACCACGGTGTAGCCCTGTGCGGCCAACGCCAACGACAGTTCGGCGAATCCGCATCCGGCGTCCAGCACGTCGCTGCGAAACTTGCCGGCTTCGATCAGCGCCGCCAATTCGGGTTGCGGCTCACCGATATTCCACGGCGGCGGGCCCTCGAATTCCCCCTCCTCGCGGTACGCACCGTCCCAGTCAATGATGTCGGATGACATGGTCCCCTTACGCGCTGTTATGGACTCCAGGTATGCACCGGTTGGTTGGTGTGCATGTGCTGGCAGTATCGTCGCAGCATCTCGGCCAGCGCCGCGGACCGGCTCATACCGCCGTCCTCCAGGGTACGCACGGTGGACACCTGCCAGCTGGCCCCGTTGCGGCCGGCCCGGGCGCGGCCCTCGATGACGCCCAGGAACCGGTCCCGCACCTCGGCGTCGACGCCCCAGCGGCGCAGGCCCTCGTGGGCGATCGGCAGCAGCGTGTCGAGCACCAGTTCCCGCGCCGTCACTTTTCCGACACCGGGCCAGAGCAGCCGGGCGTCGATGCCGTTGCGCGCCGCCTCGAGGAAATTCGCCCGTGCCACAAGGAAACCCATCCTGTTCCAGAGCGGGTTCTCGTCTTCGGAGAGGCCGCGCAGCACGCCGTAGTAGAAGGCGGAATTCCCCAGCATGTCGATGACGGTCGGGCCGGCCGGCAGCACCCGGTTTTCCAGCCGCAGGTGGGGGCGCCCATCGAACACGTCGTACACCGGCCGGTTCCACCGGTACACGGTGCCGTTGTGCAGCCGCAGTTCGGCGAGGTGCGGGGTGCGCCCGGCGGCCAACTCGGCGACCGGGTCCTCGTCGGACACCTCGGGCAGCAGGGACGGGAAGTATTGGATGTTCTCCTGGAACAGGTCGAGCACGGAGGTGATCCACCGTTCGCCGAACCACACCCGCGGTCGCACGCCCTGGGCCTTTAGTTCCTCGGGCCGGGTATCGGTGGACTGCGTGAACACCTCGATCCGGGTCTCCGACCACAGCTGATGGCCAAAGAAGTACGGGGAGTTGGCCCCCAGCGCCAGCTGCGGACCCGCGAGCACCTGGGCCGCGTTCCAGTTGGCGGCGAACTCCGCCGGCGCGAGCTGCAAGTGCAATTGCATGCTGGTGCAAGCGGATTCGGGCGCAATGGTGGCGGCATTCCAACTCAGCGGCTCCGGGCCGGAGATATTGATCGGGATGTCCTCGCCGCGCGCCGAAAAGATCGAATCGTTGAGGGCCGCATACCGCGTCGACTCGCTCATCCAGCCGTGGTCGAGATGTTGTGGCATCAGGGTGGGCAGGATGCCGATCATCACGATGTGCGCCCCGCCGGAGTTGGCCTTGGCCTCGGCGTCGTTCAGGCTGGCCCGCACCTCGGCCTCGAGATCCAGTCCCGTATGTCCGGGCAGCGGGCGGGGCGGCACATTGAATTCGATGTTGTAGGCGCCTAATTCGGTCTGGTAAGCCGGGTCGGCGATGGCCTCCAGCACGGACCTGTTCGACATGGCCGGCTGATAGTCGGAGTCGACGAGGTTGCACTCGATCTCCATGCCGGTCAGCGGCCGGTCGGAATCGAAGCGCGACTGGGCGAGCATCGTCTCGAAGACATTCAGGCACAGCCGCACCTTGCGCCGGTATTCCGACCGCTGTGCGCGGTCATACGTGGTGCGCTTGACCTCTTCGCCCACAACGCCGATGCAACAGGTTTACCGGCGGTAACGCAAGGGCGACGGGCTGACCTGCGCTGACAGCCGCCGGGTGGGTAGACCATCATGGACGGTGAAGCGTCACAGCACGGGTGGAGGAGAGCAGTTGGCCGAGTCCGCTGAATTCGTAGCCGCAATCGATCAGGGCACCACCAGCACCCGCTGCATGATCTTCGATCACGACGGGGCCGAAGTGGCTCGCCATCAGCTCGAGCACGAGCAGATCCTGCCCCGCGCCGGTTGGGTCGAACACGACCCGGTCGAAATCTGGGAGCGCACCTCGTCGGTGCTGATGTCGGTGTTGAACCGGGCCAATCTGTCGCCCGAACACCTTGTGGCCCTGGGTATCACCAACCAACGCGAAACCACGCTGGTATGGAACAAGCGGACCGGCAGACCTTACTACAACGCGATCGTGTGGCAGGACACCCGCACCGACCGGATCGCGTCGGCGCTGGACCGAGACGGCCGCGGCGACGTGATTCGCCGCAAGGCTGGCCTGCCGCCGGCGACCTATTTCTCCGGCGGCAAGCTGCAGTGGATCCTGGACAACGTCGACGGGGTGCGCGAGGCCGCCGAAAGCGGTGACGCCCTTTTCGGCACCGCCGACGCCTGGGTGTTGTGGAATCTGACCGGGGGGCCACGGGGCGGGGCGCACATCACCGACGTGACCAACGCGAGCCGGACCATGCTGATGAACCTGGAAACGCTGGACTGGGACGACGAGCTGTTGTCGTTCTTCTCCATCCCGCGCGCGATGCTGCCGGCGATCGCGCCGTCGTCGCCGCTGCAGCCCTACGGCGTGACACTGGAGACCGGGCCCGTCGGCGGCGAGGTGCCGATCACCGGCGTCCTCGGCGACCAGCATGCGGCGATGGTCGGGCAGGTGTGTCTGGCCGAGGGGGAGGCGAAAAACACCTACGGCACCGGCAATTTCCTGCTGCTCAACACCGGCGAGGCGATCGTTAGGTCGAACAACGGCCTGCTCACCACCGTCTGTTACCAGTTCGGGGACGCCAAACCCGTGTACGCGCTTGAGGGTTCGATCGCGGTCACCGGATCGGCGGTGCAGTGGTTACGCGATCAGCTGGGCATCATCAGCGGTGCCGCGCAGAGCGAGTCGCTGGCTCGGCAGGTCGCCGACAACGGTGGGGTGTACTTCGTCCCGGCGTTTTCGGGGTTGTTCGCCCCCTACTGGCGATCCGATGCCCGCGGCGCCATCGTGGGGCTGTCGCGGTTCAACACCAACGCACACCTGGCCCGCGCGACGCTGGAGGCGATCTGCTACCAGAGCCGCGACGTGGTGGACGCGATGAAGGCGGATTCGGGTGTGAGCCTTGAGGTGCTCAAGGTGGATGGCGGCATCACCGGAAACGACTTGTGCATGCAGATTCAGGCCGACGTGCTGGGCGTGGACGTGGTACGGCCGGTGGTCGCCGAGACCACCGCGCTCGGCGCCGCCTACGCGGCGGGCTTGGCGGTCGGGTTCTGGGCCGATCCGTCCGACCTGCGGGCCAACTGGCAGGAGGACAAGCGCTGGACGCCGACGTGGAGCGACGACCAGCGCGCCGCCGGGTACGCGGGTTGGCGTAAGGCGGTGCAGCGGACCCTGGATTGGGTCGATGTGTCGTGATCAGTTCTGGTCCAGGGCCCGCTTGCAGCCGGGCCCTCAATCTTCGCCGAGGATGCCGTACACCTCACGGCGGGCATTGTTGATGATGTCGACGATGCGCTGTTGCTGCTCGGCGGTGGCGGTGTGCGCGGATTGCGCGACCGCGCCGAACAGCTGGCCCAACGCCGCACGCAGGTTGACTTGGCCCGGGTCGGCGCCTTCGGCGATCTCGTCCCACGGTGGCGTCTCGATCTTCTCGGCCGCCGCGCGACCCTCGTCCGTCAGCTCGAAAAGCTTTTTGCTGCCGTCGGTTTCGCTTGCGGTGATCAGGCCTTCGTCGTCCAGCAGCTGCAGCGTCGGGTACACCGACCCGGGGCTGGGCCGCCAGATCCCGTTGCTGCGCTCGGCGATCTGCTGAATCATTTCGTATCCGTGCATCGGCCGCTCGGCCAGCAGCGCCAGTATGGCCGCTCGCACGTCGCCGCGGCGCCCGCGGCCGCCGCCGCCACGACGCCATCCGCCGCGCCGGCCGCCCGGGCCGAACCCGAAGCCGGGGCCGAAGCCCGGGCCGAATCCGGGACCGAAGCCCGGACCGAAACCGGGGCCGAAGTGGTCGCCGGCGTGGTCGCGGAGGTGTTCGCGGAATTCCCGTCGGGCCTGGCGCCTGGCCTCGTGCAGGGCGCGCCGGCCCCCGCGAGTGGGAGGTGCCCCCAGTGCGGGGCCTGGGGCGACGCCGAATCCGAAACCGGGCCGGCCGGTGAATGGTCCCTCGGGGGGAGTGAATGGGTTGCTCATTGTTGGTAGTCCTCTCAATGGTTCATGGGACGCGCACCGGTCGTGCGCTCCGGTATATCACGATATATCGGAAAGTAACGCGATGCAACGAGATATTTCGCTGCGACGTCGCAAGAAGCCTGACCTGCGGAAAAGCGAATCCCAGTCCGGCGTGACGGCGCGGGTAGGAACTGGGGGATGAACGCTAACAACAACCTGGCCGTCGGCAGCGGAACTCGCACCGTGGCCGAGCCCGCGCGGGGTGAGGGGAGCCGCGGCCGCAACACTTGGCCGTGGGTCAACTGGGGGTTGGCGCTGGCGACGGTGCCCGCCGCCGCGATTGTGATGCTCTTCGCGCTCGGTGCGGTGATGAGCACCGACGGTTGCAGCGATCGCAGTTGTCCCAGCCTGGGCCGCGGCGGGATCGATTTCGGCGTCGCGTTCTACGGCGCACCCGCGGTGGCCGTCGTAATCATCGTCATCTCATTTTTCACCGCAAAGCGCCGCGGCGGCATCGCGGTGCCGCTGGTCGGCTGGGCGCTGTTGGTCGCCGACGTCGCCCTGATGGCCGCGGCGGTCTCCGGTTAGGCCGGCGGCGAAAAGCCGCCAGTCGGCGGTCCCTGTTGCGGCTGCGCTGAATCCGGCTCCGGCCACGGGACGCGCTGCTGTTGCGGCCATGGCGCGGGCGTCGGTGGTGCGGCCGGCCAGCCCGGAGGGCCGGGATACTGCGGGCCCGGCGGTGGCCAGGTAGCGGGTCCGGTCGGCGGCGCCGCGGGCATCGGTGGACGCATTCGCGCCAGTTCGCGGCGGTGCCGTTCGGCGAGCACGGCGGCCAGCACCAGCTCCGGCGGGGCGCCGGGTGGGGGCGGTGGGGCGATGCGCGACACGACGTCACCGGCGATCCGGTAGCCCATCTGCTGGCGCAACTGGCGATCGAGTTGCGGTGCGCGGGAGAGGAATTGGCGCGCCACCTCGGCCTGGCCGGCGTTGAGTCCCGACAGCTGCAGCGATGACGCCCACCATGCCAGCGACGGCGGCATCACCGGCGGCGGGTTCAATCGCGGCCCGCGTTCGCTGATTACGACTGTGCCGGCGAAGATGTCACCGATGCGCTTGGCCTTCGGTGACACCATGCTGCAGATGACGGCGGGGCTGCCCGCGAGCATCCAGATCTCCACCACCGATGCCAGCGCGCGAAACAGCGCCTGCCGGAAGCGTTCCGGGCCTCCGTCGTCGGACACCACTCGCAGGCCCATCGCGATCTTGCCCACCGACTTGCCCCGCGTGGCGGTTTCGAACGCCAACGGATACCCGACGATCACCAGCACCGTGAAGATGAGCAGGACGGCGGCGCTCAGCGCGGTGTCGAACTGGGTCAGGGTGGCCGCCCACAGCATCAGGCCGACCAGGTAACCGATAAAGATCACCGTGATGTCGATCAGCGCGCCCACCGCCCGCACCGGCAACTGGGCGATCTGCACATCGAGCACCACGGCGTCACCGGTCACCACCTCCGCCATAACACCGAACGGTACAGGGTGCGGGGATGCCGCCGGCTGCAGTCGGCTGCGCCGCAGCTGCGATTAGGCTGCCCAGGGTGGACGTCGACGCATTCGTGCTGACCCATCGCGGTACGTGGGACCGGCTCGACCAGTTGGTCAAGCGGCGCCGGTCATTGTCCGGTGCCGAAGTCGACGAACTCGTCGAGCTCTATCAGCGGGTCTCCACTCACCTGTCGATGCTGCGATCGGCATCCTCGGATTCGGTGCTGATCGGTCGGCTTTCAAGTCTGGTCGCGCGGGCCCGCTCGGTGGTGACCGGTGCCCACGCGCCGCTGAGCAGTACGTTCGCCCGGTTCTGGACGGTGTCGTTCCCGGTGGTCGCGTACCGCACCTGGCGGTGGTGGCTGGGCACAGCGGTGGCGTTTTTCGCCGTCGTGGTGGTCATCGCGATGTGGGTGGCCCTCAATCCGGAGGTGCAGTCCGCGCTCGGAACGCCAAGTGACATCGACGAATTGGTGAATCACGATGTCGCGTCGTATTACAGCGAACATCCCGCAGCGGCGTTCGCCCTGCAGGTCTGGATCAACAATTCCTGGGTGTCCGCACAGTGCATCGCCATGTCGGTCCTGTTGGGACTGCCGATCCCGATGATTCTGTTCAACAACGCCGCCAACCTGGGGCTGATCGCCGGGCTGATGTTCCAGGCCGGCAAGGGCGGCATCCTGCTGGGCCTGCTGGCCCCGCACGGGCTGCTGGAGCTGACGGCCGTATTCCTCGCGGGGGCAACGGGTATGCGACTGGGGTGGTCGGTGATATCGCCGGGCGACCGGCCCCGTGGGCAGGTGCTTGCCGAGCAGGGCCGTGGCGTCGTCTCGGTCGCGGTGGGACTGGTGGGTGTGTTGTTGGTCTCTGGATTGATCGAAGCATTGGTGACGCCGTCACCGTTGCCGACGTTCGTCCGGGTGGGCATCGGAGCCATCGCCGAGGCCGCGTTCTTGTGGTACATCGTCTACTTCGGCCGCCGCGCGGTGAAGGCCGGTGAGACCGGCGATGTCGAAGACGCGCCCGACGTGGTCCCGACCGGCTGAACCCGGCGCCGAATGTGAATCCGACGACGCGACACGCCGCCGTTTCAGCGTCGGTAAAATTCATGCTCGACCGAAAGCTACAGCCGCCCGGTGGCTTTCATCGCCAGATAGCGGTCGGCAAGGGCGGGAGCGATTTCGGTGGGCGGGGCGTCGGCGACCTCAACCCCGCTGCGGAGCAGCCGCGTCGCGATCGCGCGGCGGTCATTGAGGGACCGTTCGGCGGCCGCGGCGTCATAGACCGCGGCCGCATCCGAGCGCCCAGCCGCCATTTGGTCGACGCGAGGGTCGCCTACGGCGGCGATCATCACATGGTGTTTGGCCGACAACTGCGGCAGGACCGGCAGCAGGCCCTCGTCCAGAGCGGTCGCGTTGAGGTCGGTGAGCAGCACCACCAGCGACCGCCTTCGGGTGCGCCCGAGAATGGCGGCGACCATTGCGCGCCAATCGGATTCGATCAGCGCAGGTTGCAGCGGGGCCATCGCCTCGACCAGCTGGGCGAGCAGTTCGGTGCGCGACGCGCCGAATACCGCCGCCCGGCTCACCCGGTCGTGGGCGAGGAAGTCGACATGGTCACCGGCCCGCGACGCGAGCGCCGCCAGCAGCAGGGCGGCGTCCATCGACCAGTCCAGCCGGGGCCAGCCCGCCGGATCTGCGGCGGTCGGGTCGACACCGACGCGACCCGCCGCCGTGCGCCCGGTGTCGAGCACGATCACCACGCGCCGGTCGCGTTCGGGTCGCCAGGTGCGGACCACGACGTCGGCGCGGCGCGCGGTGGCGCGCCAGTCGATCGAGCGCACGTCGTCGCCGACGACATACTCACGCAGCGAATCGAATTCGGTTCCCTGCCCGCGAATCAGCGTCGGCAAGAGGCCGTCGATCTCCCGCAGCTTGGCGAGCCGCGACGGCAAGTGCTTGCGCGACAAAAACGGCGGCAGCACCCGGACCTGACCCGGCACCGACTGCGAACCCTGCCGTCCGGCCAGCCCCAGCGGCCCTATCGATCGCGCCGTGACGACGGCCGCCCGTTGATCGCCGCGGCGAACCGGTCGCAGATGATTCTGGAGGTGCTGACGTTGCCCGGCGTCGATTTTGACGGCGTGAATGCGCGGCTCGGCCCGCGCGCTGGGCGGCCAGGCGTCACGAACCTGGCCGCGGAACCGGCGGCGGCCGTCGTTGTGAATCAGCAGGCCCACGTCCACCTGCTGGGCGAGCCGGGCCGAGCAGTCCGGTGATCGGGCATAACGCAATTTGCGTGTACTGGCCGCCAGTCCGGCGTCGACGGCCACCAGTATCGACAGCAGAACTAGCAATACCAAGAAAGCCCTTGCCGGCCAAGGCGATGCCGCGATGGGTAGGACGCAGATCAGCGCCAGCAGCCCGGTGCGTCCGGTCAGGATCACTAGCGGGGCACCGGAACCGACGCCAAGATTCCGTCGAGCACACCGTCGGGTGTGGCCCCTTCGAGTTCGGCCTCCGGGCGCAGCATCACCCGGTGCCGCAGCGTCGGGCGGGCCATGGCCTTCACGTCGTCGGGGGTGACGTAGTTACGGCCGGACAGCCACGCCCAGGAACGCGCGGTGCCCAACAGCGCCGTCGCACCGCGCGGCGACACGCCCAGCTGCAGCGCGGGGGAGGATCGGGTGGCCCCGACGATGTCGACGATGTAGCCCAGCACCTCGTCGGCGACCAGCACTTGTCGCACCGCTTGCCGCGCGGCAGCGAGCTCCGTGGGCCCGGCCACCGGTTGGATCATTGACAGGTCGCGGGGATCGAAGCCGTGCGCATGTCGGGCGAGGATGGCGATCTCGGAGTCGCGTGGTGGCAGCGTCACGTTCAGTTTGAGCAGGAAGCGATCCAGTTGGGCTTCGGGCAACTGGTAGGTGCCCTCGTATTCGATCGGGTTCTGGGTTGCGGCGACGATGAACGGGTCGGGCAGCGGCTTGGCTTCGCCTTCCACGCTGACCTGACGCTCCTCCATCGCTTCGAGCAGCGCGGCTTGCGTTTTGGGCGGGGTGCGGTTGATCTCGTCGGCCAGCAGCAGGTTGGTGAACACCGGACCCGGCCGGAACACGAACGCGGCGGTGCGCGCGTCGTACACCAGCGAACCCGTGACGTCGCCGGGCATGAGGTCGGGGGTGAACTGCACCCGCTTGAACTCCAATTGCAGTGCGGCCGCCAGCGCCCGGACCAGCAGCGTCTTCGCCACTCCTGGAACGCCTTCCAGCAGCACATGGCCGCGACACAGCAGCGCGATCACCAGGCCGCTGACGACCCCCTCCTGCCCGACGACGGCCTTGGCGAGCTCGGTTCGCAACGCCAGCAGCGCCTCTCGCGCCGATTCCGAGGTCGGTTCTGAGGTGGGGGTCTGGGCGGGAGATTGTTGCGTCACGTGTGTGCGACCTGCCTTTCGATGTCGTCGAGCGCACGGGCAAGTTGTAGCAGGTCGTGGTCGGTGGCCGGCGGCGGCCCGAACAGGTGGTACGAGACGAATCCCGGGTCGGCGCCGCTGCGTTGGGCCACGGACGCTACCACCGCCGGCGGCGGCGCGCCCGGGCCCAGGCCGAGCCGGGGCAGCAGCCGCTGCACAGTCGCGGTGCGCAATGCCGCCGCGGCGCGATCGCGTGCCCGGCGTGACCGGTAAAGCCGACCGCGGCCCTCGACGGTCTCCGAGGCGCGCACCACGACGGGCAGCTCCTCGGCCACCAGCGGGCCGGGCCGGCGGCCCTTCCACAGGGCAACCAGCAGCACGACCACGCACAGCTGCCACATGATCCAGGTGACCTTCTCCGGGATCAAGTCGAAAACCGATGAGGGGGAGGATGTTTCACCTTCGATGCGGTGGGGCGCGAACCAGATGAGGCGGGGTCGGTCGCCCGCCAAGTTCATCGCCAGCGCGGCGTTGCCCGCCTGCAACAGGCCATCGTTGGTCATGAAGTCGGTATTGCCCACCGCGGTGACGGTCCGCCCGTCGTCCCGGTACCGGATCAGCACCCCGTCGTAGCAGCTGGTCATTGCCCGGCCGTCTTTGGCCCGATAGGTGTCGCTCAGCCCGAATCGCACCGTTCCGGCGCGATTAGCCTCCCGCAGAGTGCAATTCGGGTTGCTGTCGAAGTCGGCGCTGGCGGCCGACATGCGCACGCCCGGCATCAGCGCTTCGCGGGTTCGCGTCGTCGGCTCCACCAGCAGGAGATCGCTCGGGACGTTTGCCAGCCGGTCCAGCAGCGCGGTGTCGGTGAGGTACTGGCTCTGCGCCACCAGGATCTGTGTGCCGGGCCGTGCCGCCTGCTCGACGTCGGCGACACTGTTGGCCACGACCACCTCGACGCCGCCGTCGCGCAGCAGCGTCACCAGCGCGTGCGCCCCGTCGGTGCCGGTCGATTCCGGATCCATCCGCGCGCCGGGCCGCGGGGTGGTGAGATAGGCACCGATGCCGGCGATCACGGCGAGCACGACCAGCGTGAGGACCACCCAGCTCCACGATCGCGATCGCCGCGCCGCCGGCCCGGTCGCGGCCGCCGGGCGCCCTTCGACGGTCGCCATCATCGGACCTGCGCCCATGATTCGATCGCCGCGGGCTGGCCCCCCGCCGGCGGGACGGCCGGCGAGCGTGACCGCAGGTGGTCGTCGAGGGCAACGATCATTCGGTAGGCGTCCTCGGTTCCGGGACGTTCACCGTAGGTGACATCGTTGAATGCCGTTGCTGCCTGGGCTAATTCGTCTCCCAGGTGGGGTAGCGCCGCGCCGGCGTCGCGGGCCAGCTCGTTTGCGGTGCGGCCGGGAGCCGGTTCCAGGACGCCCGTCTCCTCGAGCTGGCGCGCGACGGCACGCAGCCGGTGCCGAATCGCTGCCGACCAATCTCCCTGCGCCGCATAACCTTCCGCAGTGGCGCGATGCTGGGCCGCGGTCAGCTGGGCGGCTTCGAACAGCAGGTAGTCGCCGCCGCGGTTGGTGCGCATGGTGCGCCGTGCGACACGGACGGCGACCACCACCGCGATCGCCAGCAGGATCAGGAGTACCGTGGTGGTGAACCATCCGCCCGGTATCTTGGCGGTCGTTTCCAGTAGCCGGTATATGTGTTCGTTGACCCACTCGGCGACTTGTTGTGCCGCGGAAGCCTTGGCATAGGTCGGTTTGCTCAGTTCTATCTGCGCGGCCTGGTGCGCGGCATCGCGGTCGATGTCGATGGAAGGCACTGTCAGCTCGTCCTCGCTCGGCCCTTACCCGGGCCGGGTCAGCCAGAGGTTGTCGGTGGACGCGGCCGCGTAGGGCCCGCCGGCGGCGCCGCTCTGCAGCACCAGATCGAACGCCTCGGCACGCATTCGGCGATCGGTGTAGAGCAGCACGATGACTCCGGCGTTGAACGGAGCGGTGATGATCTGGCCGATCGCCGACCCGACGGACGCGATCGCGGTGCTCAGCAGCAGCGCTCCGGTCGACGCGCCGCCCCCGGCCAGCATGATCTGACCGGCGATGCTGAACGGTACCGCGACGGCGTTGCCGACGAAGGACGCCACCACGAACGTCAGCGCCCGGATCCCCAGCACCCGCCAGAAGCCGTTGCGGACCAGCGCGAAGGACCTGGTGATCGCGTCGAGGACGGGCAGCCTCTCCAGGACGATCAGCACGGGCGCGAACAACACCACGGTATACAGGTAGACCAGTAGCACGATTACGAGGAGCAGCAGCACGAAGCCCACGAGGACCGCGGCCGGCGCACCGCCGACCGCCGCCGCCAGCGCGACTGCCACCGCCACCAGCCCGAAAAGAGCCGCCACCGCGGCGGCTTCCAGCAGTGCCAGTCCGAGCAGGGGGAGCAGTCGCCCCCGAATCTTGGCCCAAGTTTCGCCGATGGTGATCGGCGAGCCGAAGACCGCCCGCCCGACGATGACGGTCAGCATGCCGGACAGCAGCATGCCACCGAGCCAGGTGACCAGGAACCCGGCGGCCATCGACGCCAGCCAGGCCCCCGCGATTCCCCCGCTCAGCTCGTTTGAGCGGTTGAGTGTGATCCTGCCGTAGGCGGCTAACGGTCCGAGCGTCGCGAGCAGCGAGACGATCTGCATGAGCACGACCACCGTCGCGGTCAGCCCCAGCGTCGCCCTGGGGTTGGCCCGGATGTAGCCGACCGCGCCATTGAAGATGTCGCTGAGGGTCAGGGGCCGCAGCGGGATGATCCCGGGTTTGACCGCTCCAGGAACCAACTGCGGCCCGCCGTAAGCCGGTGGCGCGCCGTAGCCGGCTGGGGGACCGTAGCCGGGTGGCGGACCGTATCCAGGTGGCGGGGCGTACGAGGGTGGCGGGCCGTATGCGGGCGCCGGACGGTAGCCGGGCGGGGGGCCGTAGCCGGGTGGCGTACCGCCGTACCCCGGCGGCATGCCATAGCCCGATGGCGGATGACCGGCCCCGGTAAACCCACCGGCGTACCCGCCGGGCGGGGGAATAGCCGGATAACCGGGCGGCGGCGCGTTCACCGTGTTCCGCGGCCCTTCGCGCCAGCTATGCAGCCCGGCCCGTCGTTCGTCATGGGCTCCATCCTGTCGGCGGTCCGGGCATTTCTCAACGTTGACCGGCGCCCCGGCGCGTAGCGTCTCAGGCATGGCGGAACTCAAATCCCGGCTGCGGGCCGACCTGACCCAGGCGATGAAGACCCAGGATAAGTTGCGAACCGCGACCCTACGCATGCTGCTGGCCGCGATCCAGACCGAGGAGGTCTCGGGCAAGCAGGCGCGCGAGCTCTCCGACGACGAAATCATCAAGGTACTGGCCAGGGAATCGCGGAAGCGCGGTGAGGCGGCCGAGATCTACACCCAAAACGGTCGCGGTGAGCTCGCCGCCGCCGAGCACGCCGAGGCTCGGATCATCGACGAATACCTGCCCACGCCGCTCAACGAGGCCGAGCTGGCCGACGTCGCCGACACCGCGATCGCGCAGGTCGCCGAGGAAATCGGAGAGCGCCCGGGGGTGAAGCAGATGGGACTGGTGATGAAGGCGGCGACCGCGATCGCGGCGGGAAAGGCCGACGGCGCGCGGTTGTCCGCCGCGGTCAAAGACCGGCTGTAGTTTCGGCCGCATCCCGCGTTGCGTGGTGCCAATTACCCTGCGTTGAGCGGCAATCCATCGTCGGCGAAGCGACACCACCGGGCAACGGTTCTATCATCCAGTCATGCTGATCCGGGTCCCGCCGATCCGGGAAACCTTGCAGCTGTTCCGTACCAAGGATCCGGAGCGTGACGCGCTGCGCCGCGCCATCCGTGCGGCGATCATGGTGCCGCTTACGGCCGGATTCGCCTTCGCCGTCGTCGGTGGCAGGGCGACGCCCCTATATGCGTTGCTCGGCGCCTTTTGGCTGCTGGTGGTCACCGATTTTCCCGGCAACCGACAGCAGCGGGCGGTGGCGTACCTCGGCTTGGCCGTCAACGGGTTTGTGCTGATCACACTCGGCACTCTGGTCGCGCCCATCGCCTGGCTGGCGGTGACGTTGATGTTCGCCCTCGGCGTGGCGGTGACGCTGGCCGGCATGCTCAGCGCGACGATGTCGGCCGGTCAACGTGCGACCCTGTTGTTCTACGTCTGGCCGGTGTGCACACAAGTCGGGCCGATCGGCGAGCGGCTGCTGGGTTGGCTGATAGCCCTGGCGATATGCGTGCCGGCGGCCTTGTTCTTCCTCCCGCCGCGGCACTACGACGAACTGCGCCGCCGCGCCGCGCGCATGTGCGCGGCGCTGGCCGACCGGATTGAGGGCATCGGCTCGGCCGCGGAGGTGACGGAGGCGATGGACGACTTGCGGGCGAACTTCCTGGCCGCCAGCTTCCGGCCGGTCGGCCTCAGCGCCGGCAGCCGGGCGTTGGTGCGCCTCGTCGACTTCCTCGAGCTGGTCGCCGACCTCGTCGACGACGACACCGGCTCGACGTTGGGGCCGGTGAAACCACCGGCCGTCGACGTCCTGCGCCGCTCCGCCTGGTTGCTCGATGCGTCGCAAAAGGCTCGTCGTGCGGTCAATCGCGCGGCTCTCGATCGGGCACTTCCCCGGTTGCGGTCGCTGGCACGCGGCCTTTACCGCGACAACGTGTTGCTGGTCTTGAGCGCTCCGGACGACGCCGCAGCAGTCGAGACGGGCCGGCGGTTGCTGGCGTCCCGGGTGATCGCGACGACCATCGGCTTGACGGGCAGGGTCATCGCCGCGGCCTGCGCGGCCGACGCCCGCCCGGTGTGGGCGAGGGCGCTGGGCCTGCGGCTCCCGCCCACCGGCTTCGCCGACCGGCTGTCGCCGGAGACCGTCGCCGGCACCACGATCGTCACCGCGTTTCTGACCGCCCGTTCCGTGGCGGCGCGCAACGGACTGCGCATGGGCGCCGGGTTGGCTCTGGCCGTTGCCCTCACCCACCTGCATCTGGTCGACCGTGGCTTCTGGGTCGTGGTGGGAACGATGCTGGTGCTCAGCAGCAGCGCGCTCTCCACCAGAACCAGAGTCGTCCAGGCGGTGCTGGGAACCACCTTCGGCATCATCGTCGGCGGGGTGCTCGTCGCCGCTATCGGTCCAGAACCGGCGGTCCTGTGGTTGCTGGTGCCGATCACGGTGTTCGGCTCGACCTACCTGCCGCGTTTCGTTTCCTTCGCCGCCGCTCAGGCCATGGGCGCGTTGAATCTGTTGATCATCCTCAGCCTCACGATCCCCTCCGGCTGGCGCATCGGCCTGCTCCGCATCGAAGACATCGCGATGGGCGCGGCCGTGGGTATGGGCGTCTCGCTGCTGCTGTGGCCCAGGGGCGCCACGGCCGCGGTTTCCGCCCTGATCGACGCCGCACGCGACGTCAACGTGCGCTACCTGCAGACGGCCGTGCTGCGTGTCACCCGCGGTCGTTCGGGCGAAAGCCCGGAGGGCATTGACGCCAACCTCGCGGCCCTGGCCCACGATGCCGTGGTGGGCAGCCGAAGGGTCGACGACGCTGTGCGCCATTACCTTTTGGAGACCGGAAGCGGAGCCAACCTGCGCACCCCGATGGTGAAGGCGGCTAACCGGGCCACCTGGGTGCGCCTCTCGGCCGACATGATCGCCGACATCAGGACGCTGCCGCCAACCGGCGCGTTCCCATCCGCCCGGGCCGTGTTGGAAGCCCACCTGGAGTTCGTCACCGAGCAGATCGCGGGGCGCGGCGGCACGGCGGGTCGGCCCATCGCCGGGGAAGTGGTGCGGGCACTGCGCGACGAGGCGGCCGACCAGGACGAGCCGGTGGAGGGCGCCCAGCCACTCGTCACGGTGGGGGCCAACCTCGCCCAGCTCGAGATGGTTTCGAACGCGGAATCCGAAACCGCCTCTGAAACAAAGATTTCCGTGGCCGAATGATTCGCGGCTGGATCAAACGACTACCCGGGTGCCGTCACCGCCCCGCCTCGTGACGCGTCGGGCGTCGAGCTGCTCCAGCAACGGCACGGCGACCCGCCGGGTGGTGCCCAGCGCGCGGCGGGCCTCACTGACGGTGAACGGCTGCGGCAGCTTCGCGAGGACGCCGGCCGCTCGATCCAGCGCGTCGGACCCCAGCACGACACCGTCAGCGATCCGGATCAGCCGCCCGGCGCGCACCGCGGCCGCCAGCTCCCGGGTGCCCAGCTTGAGCTCGGCCAGTTCGTCGGCGTCCGGTGCCCGAAACGGCTCGTCGGCCAGCCACTGTTCCACCGTGCGCACCGCGTTGTCGACGCGGGCTGGCAGGCCCGCGCCGGGCGGCCGGACGACTCCGTCGATCACCTCAAGGCCGGTTCCCTCGAGCAACTTTCCCACCAGCTCTGCGGCCGGCAGCCCGACCCGCTGCCGCAGCGTTTCCAGGGGCATCCCCGCCGCGATGTCGTGATCGGCCGCCCAGCGCCGCACCGTCACGGTCGCGTCATCGCGTCGCGCGGCCCACCACCGCGGGTCCACCACCCACTCGCCCACCCGCTGCCCACGCGGCGGCAGGCCCATCGCGCTCAGCTCAGCCGCCCGCGCGCAGTCGGGCGGACGGACGTGGCCGGTTAACAGCTCCGCGGCACGGGCCCGCGCCGCGCCGCGGCCGCGCAGCCCCGGCGGCCGGACGTCGAGCACCTCGATCCCGGCCGCGATCCGGTGCTCCCCGGGATCGCGCAGCAGCCCGACATCGCCGACACGCAACGGCAGCGGTTTCGCCAGGCGTAGCCGCGCCGCGCCCGTCCCCAGCTGGCGGATGTGCACCGGCACCGCCGCGGACCCGATGTGGAGCACCAGCTGGCGGTGCAGGTTGTCCTTGGACTTGGCTGGGGCCCGCAGGGCGACGTCGATCTCCGCGGTGTCCAGCCACGCGCCCGGGGTCCGAACGGTATCCCCCCGACCGATGTGCTGGCGGTCCACGCCCCGCAGGTTCAGCGCGATACGTGCCACCGCGCCGACTTCGGTTTGATTGCTGCCCAACGATTGCAGGCCGCGAACCGTCACGCGCCGCCCGGCGTGTTCGAGTTCGTCGTCCACCCGGATGGTGCCGGCGGCCAGCGTGCCGGTCACGACCGTGCCCGCGCCCCGGACGGTGAAGGAGCGGTCGACCCACAGCCGCACGTCGGCGTCGCGGTCCGGCGCCGGCAGCCGGTCCGTCAGCCCCAGCAGTTCCGCGCGCACCCCATCGAGGTCCGTCCCGAGCGCGACGGGGGCGCCGCCGAGCGACGTTGCGGCGAACCTCTCGGAAACCTGTTCGATCGCGGGACCGGGATCGGCGAGGTCGGCCTTACTGATCACCACCAGCCCGTGGCGAACCCCGAGGGCATCCAGCGCCGCGAGATGCTCCTCCGACTGCGGCATCCAGCCCTCGGTGGCGGCGACGACGAAAACAACCGCCGGCACCGGCCCTAACCCGGCGAGCATGTTGGCGACGAACCGCTCGTGGCCGGGCACGTCGACGAACGCGAGCTGACGGCCGCCGATCTCGGTCCAGGCGAAGCCGAGGTCGATGGTCAGGCCGCGGCGCTGCTCTTCGGCCAGCCGGTCCGGCCACATGCCGGTGAGCCGGTGCAGCAGGGTCGACTTGCCGTGGTCGACGTGCCCGGCGGTGGCTAGGACGAACACGCGCGCACCGCCGCCACCAGCAGCGCGTCGTCCTCCGGCGCCACCGTGCGCAGGTCCAGCAGGCATCGGCCCGCCTCCAGCCGGCCGACCACCGGCGGGCTGCCGGCACGCAGCGCGGCCGCGTAGGACTCGGGCAGGCTCACCGCGGCGCTCGGCAGTTGCACCCCGGGCGCCCCGCCGCCGCCGACGGCCGCCACGCAGTCGACCGCGACGGCCCCCAGCCCCTCGGGCAACTGAGCGGCGAGCTCTTCGGCGCGGGCCCGCAGCTGCGCCGCCTCGGCAACCAGCGCCCGGGCCACCGGCGGGGGCGGGCCCGTCAGCGTCGCTTCCAGCGCGGCGAGGGTGAGTTTGTCCACGCGCAGGGCGCGCGCCGCCGGATGCCGTCGCAGCCGCTCGATGAGCTCGGCGTCGCCCAGCAGCAGGCCGGCCTGCGGGCCGCCGAGCAGCTTGTCGCCGCTCGCGGTGACCAGGTCGGCCCCGTCCCTCAACATCGACGTGGCATCGGGCTCGTCGGGCAGCACGGGATGCGGGGCCAGCAGCCCGGAGCCGATGTCGACCACCAGCGGCACCCGGAGCTCGTCGAGGAGCTCGGCCAACTCCGGCACGCCGACCGCTGAGGTGAACCCGGTGACGTGGAAGTTCGACGGATGCACCTTCAGCACGAAACCGGTCTCGGGCCCGATGGCCTCGGCATAGTCACGCAGGCTGGTGCGGTTGGTGGTGCCGACTTCGCGCAGCCGCGAACCGGTGGACGCCAGCAGCTCGGGGATGCGGAACCCGTCGCCGATTTCGACCAGCTCGCCGCGGCTCAGCACGATTTCCTTGCCCGGCGCCAGCGTGAGGGCGCTCAGCAGCAGCGCCGCCGCATTGTTGTTGACCACGTGCACGCCGCCCGCGGTTGGCACCGCCCGGGCCAGCGCGGCCAGCGCGCCGCGGCCACGGCGCGCGCGCCGGCCGGTCGCCAGGTCGAACTCGACATCCGTGGTCCCGGCCGCGGCCATCACCGCGTCCAGCGCGGCCCGCGACAGCGGCGCCCGGCCCAGGTTGGTGTGCACGACCACGCCGGTGGCGTTGATGACGGGCCGCAGGCTCGACGCGGTGGCGGGGAGCGCGGCGAGTGCGTGCTCGGCGACGCGCTCCGGCTCGATCTCTCCCGCGCGTGCCCGCTGCTGGGCTTCGGTGATCACCGATTTCACCAGCGCGCGGCCCAGCACGCGCTCGGCTTCGGCGAGGCGGGGATCGGCGAGCAGTGTGTCGGTGCGCGGCACTCGGCGGCGCGGGTCGCTCACGTCAGGTCCGAAGAAGGATGGCGGAGGCGGACGGGAATCGAACCCGCCAGCGACAGCGTCTGCCACTCGACGGTTTTGAAGACCGCGCCGGTCACCAGACCGGACACACCTCCCTGGACCATGCCGACAATTATGGACGTCGTGACTTATCGACTGACCCAGTACGCCCACGGCGGCGGCTGCGCCTGCAAGATCCCGCCCGGCGAATTGGAGGACGTGGTCCGCGGGCTGGGGGCAACCGCGCCGTGCGACCCGGCCGGCGAGCTGCTGATCGGGTTGGACAGCGGCGACGACGCGGCCGCGGTGCTCATCGACGGCGGTGTGGCGCTGATCGCGACGACGGACTTTTTCACCCCCGTGGTCGACGACGCGTACGACTGGGGCCGGATCGCGGCTACCAACGCCCTTTCCGACGTGTACGCAATGGGCGGGCGACCGGTCGTCGCGGTGAACCTGCTGGGCTGGCCGCGCGATGTGCTGCCGTTCGAGCTGGCGGCCGAGACGCTGCGCGGGGGGCTGGACGTGTGCGCATCGGCGGGCTGTCATCTCGCCGGCGGGCACAGCGTGGATGACCCCGAACCAAAGTACGGGCTGGCGGTGACCGGGACTGCTGACCCAAAGCGGTTGCTGCGCAACGATTCCGGTAAACCCGGCATGCCGCTGTCGTTGACCAAGCCGCTCGGCATCGGTGTGCTGAACAGCAGGCATAACGCCACCGGAGAACGCTTCGGCCAGGCGATCGAAGCGATGACCACGCTGAACGCCGAGGCGGCCGGGGCGGCGCTGGCCGCGGGCGTCGAATGCGCGACGGATGTGACCGGATTCGGCCTGCTCGGACACCTGCACAAGCTGGCGCGGGCCAGCGGCGTCACGGCGGTGATCGACTCGGCGGCGGTGCCCTATTTGGAGGGGGCGCGGGAGGCGCTGGCGGCCGGATACGTCAGTGGGGGCACGCGGCGAAACCTCGACTGGGTGGCCCCGCACGTCGACCTGTCGGAAATCGGCGACGACGAGGCGCTCCTGCTCGCGGACGCACAGACCTCGGGCGGACTGCTGATCGCCGGGGAGATTCCGGGCGCGCCCGTCATCGGAGAACTGGTGCCTCGCGGCGAGCACACGATCGTGGTGCGCTGAGCGGGCAGGGTTTCGGCGTGACGCACTAGGGTGAGGGCATGGCGATGCGGAAGATCTTCCTGGAATGGCCCGTCTTGCGTCAGCTGCGTTCGGGGGACAAGCTCGGCCGCGGGGCGGCCGTGACTTCCAAGCACACCCGCAGCATCGCGCCGCGCACCACCACGGCCGACCGGGTCGTGCAAAGCGTGTGCCCGTACTGCGCGGTCGGTTGCGGGCAACGGGTGTACGTCAAGGATGAGCGGGTCGTCCAGATCGAGGGGGACCCCGACTCGCCGATCTCGCGGGGGCGACTGTGCCCCAAGGGTTCTGCCAGCGAGCAACTGGTCAATTCGCCGGGCCGGCAGCTCGAGGTGCTGTACCGCGCGCCGCGGGCGACCGAATGGCAGCGCCTCGAGTTGGACACCGCGATCGACATGATCGCTGACCGCTTCGTGGAATCGCGCCGCCACACCTGGCAAGACGTCGACAAGAAGGGCAACCTGTTGCGGCGCACCATGGGTATCGCAGCACTCGGCGGTGCGACGCTGGACAACGAAGAGAACTACCTCATCAAAAAGCTCTTCACCGCCGCGGGCGCCATCCAGATCGAGAACCAAGCCCGTATTTGACACTCCTCCACGGTTCCCGGTCTGGGAGCCTCCTTCGGGCGCGGCGGCGCCACCCAATCACTCCAAGACATGGCCAACGCCGATTGCATCGTCATCCAGGGCTCCAACATGGCCGAGTGCCACCCGGTCGGGTTTCAGTGGGTGGAGGAGGCCAGGTCCCGCGGCGCGCGGGTGATCCATGTCGACCCGCGATTCACCCGCACATCGGCGGTGTCGGACAAGCACATCCCGATCCGGGTCGGTTCGGACGTGGTCCTGCTCGGTGCGCTGATCAACCACATAATCACGAATGACCTGTGGTTCAAGGACTACGTGGTGGCGTACACGAACGCCGCCACGCTGATCAACGAAAACTTCAGGGACACCGAAGATCTCGGCGGGTTGTTCTCGGGCTTCGACCCCGAAACCGGGCAGTACGACACGTCGACGTGGGCCTACGACGAACAAGGGAATGGCCAGATAGAGTCTCCCGGCGGCGGCCACCCGCACGGCGCCGCCGCCTCGCCGAGTGCGGCGGGTGACGAGCATGGCAGCGGCGGTCCACCGCTCGCGCACGCCCGCGTGAAGCGCGACGAAACCCTGCAACACCCGCGGACGGTATTCCAGATCGTCAAGCGCCACTACGCCCGCTACACCCCGGAGATGGTCACGGAAGTCTGCGGGATCGGCCGCGAGGATTTCGACTACCTCGCCCGCTCCATCGTCGAGAACTCCGGGCGCGAGCGCACCACCTGCTTCGCGTATGCCGTCGGCTGGACGCAGCACAGCCTGGGCGCCCAATTCATCCGCACCGCAACGATTTTGCAACTCCTGCTGGGCAATGTGGGCCGACCCGGCAGCGGCATCATGGCGCTGCGCGGCCATGCCACAATCCAGGGCTCCACCGACATACCAACGCTTTTCAACCTGCTTCCGGGTTACCTGCCGATGCCGAAGGCGGGCGTTCACGACACACTGCGCGACTATCTCGACGCGGTCGGGTCGAAGAAGGAGAAGGGCTTCTGGGCCAACGCCGACGCCTACGCCATCAGCCTGCTCAAGGCGTGGTGGGGCGATGCGGCCAGGGCGGAAAACGACTGGGCCTACGACTACCTTCCGCGGCTCTCCGGCGCGCACGGCACCTACCAGACCGTGATGGGAATGCTCGACGACCAGGTCGAGGGCTACTTCCTGCTCGGCCAGAATCCCGCGGTCGGCTCGGCGCACGGCCGGATGCAGCGCCTGGGCATGTCCCACCTCAAGTGGCTGGTGGTCCGCGATTTCAACCTCATCGAGTCGGCCACCTGGTGGAAGGACGGGGCGGAGATCGCGTCGGGAGAGCTGCGCACCGAGGACATCGAGACCGAGGTGTTCTTCCTGCCCGCGGCCACGCACGTGGAGAAAGCGGGATCGTTCACCCAGACGCAGCGCCTGTTGCAATGGCGGCACAAGGCCGTAGAGCCGCCGGGTCAGTGCCGGAGCGAACTGCAGTTCTTCTACGAACTCGGCAAGCGGATCAGGCAGCGCTTGGCCGGCTCGACCGACGAGCGCGACCGGCCACTGTTGGACCTGACGTGGGACTACCCGACCGACCGGGACGGCGACCCCGATGGCGAAGCGGTGTTGGCCGAAGTCAACGGTTATTACGTCACCGGCCGCTCCGGGGATAAGGCAGCCGGCAGGCCTTTGTCGTCGTACACCGAGTTGCGCGCCGACGGGTCGACCGCAGCCGGTTGCTGGATCTACACCGGGGTGTACGCGAACGCCACCAACCAGGCCGCGCGCCGGGTACCGCGCGGCGGCCCGTCGCCGAGCCAATCGGAGTGGGGTTGGGCGTGGCCGTCCGATCGGCGGATCCTCTACAACCGCGCCTCAGCCGACCCGGACGGCAAGCCATGGAGCGAGCGCAAGAAGTACATCTGGTGGGACGAACGGATGGGTCGATGGGTTGGATATGACATGCCCGACTTCGTGGCCGACCGGGCGCCGGGCAGCCGGCCAGATCCCCAGCTCGGCGGTCCCGACGCGCTGGCCGGAGACGACCCGTTCATCATGCAGGCCGACGGCAAGGGCTGGCTGTTCGCACCGAAGGGCGTGGTCGACGGACCGTTGCCGACGCACTACGAGCCGCAGGAGTCGCCGGTCGCCAACGCGCTGTATCCCCAACAGCGGAACCCCGCGCGAATCATCTTCCCGCGCAAGGACAATCTGAGCGCGCCCGGCGCGGGGGATCCCGGAGCCGACGTCTATCCCTATGTCTTCACGACCTATCGGCTCACCGAGCATCACACCGCCGGCGGCATGAGCCGGTGGCTGCCCTACCTCTCGGAGCTGCAACCGGAGATGTTCTGTGAGGTCTCGCCGGAGCTGGCCGCCGAGCGCGGTCTCGAGCCATACGGGTGGGCCACGATCATCTCGCCTCGCGCGGCGATCGAAGCCCGGGTGTTGGTCACCGAGCGGATGACGCCCCTGGTCGTCGGCGGTCACACGGTGCACCAGATCGGGTTGCCGTACCACTGGGGTGTCGGAAGCGACGCGGTGGTCAGCGGGGACGCGGCCAACGATCTCCTCGGTCTGACACTCGATCCCAACGTGCAGATCCAGGAGTCGAAAGTCGGGTCGTGCGACATCCGCCCGGGGCGCCGCCCGCAGGGCGAGGAACTGCTTCGCCTGATTGCCGAGTACCAGTCTCGCTCGGGCGCCACCACCGAGACGGACAATGAGCGGGTGAGCGACGCCGTCTGGGAGATCGCAGGCGTCACGCGCCCGCCCGACGCTAGGGGAGCCGATGGGTCAGCTGACCGGACCGACTGACCCGACCACCGATGCTGGTTGGGCAAACCCCAAGCCGCGCAAGGGGTTCTTCACCGATACCTCAATCTGCATCGGCTGCAAGGCCTGCGAGGTCGCCTGCAAGGAGTGGAACCGCAACCCGCGGGACGGCGACCTGGAACTGTTGGGTTCGTCCTACGACAACACCGGTGCGTTGGGCGCCAGCACCTGGCGACACGTGGCGTTCATCGAGCAGGGCCGCGACCGCATCGAGGAGGCGCGCGAATCCGGCCGTGCACTAATCAATTTGGGGATGCCCGCCGTTCCCGGGCGTGCCGAAACCAGCGCAGATGTCAGTCCGCCGGACACCCCGGAGTTCCGCTGGCTGATGTCTTCCGATGTCTGCAAGCACTGCACGCACGCCGGCTGCCTGGATGTCTGCCCGACGGGGGCGCTGTTCCGCACCGAGTTCGGCACCGTCGTCGTGCAGGCCGACGTCTGCAACGGGTGTGGCACCTGCGTGGCCGGATGCCCGTTCGGCGTGGTCGAACGCCGTAGCGACGGAACGTATGCGACGCCGGTAGAACGGCCGGGCCGTCCGGCGGAAAAGTTCGTCACCGGTGTCGCCCAGAAGTGCACCCTGTGCTACGACCGCCTCGTCGAAGACCAGACACCCGCGTGCGCCCAAACCTGCCCGACCACGTCGATCAAGTTCGGCAACCACGATGAGCTGGTCGAGCAAGCCCGGGAACGGGTCGCACAGCTGCACGCCCAGGGGCGCACCGAAGCGCGGCTTTACGGCGCGAACGAGCACGACGGCGTCGGCGGCACCGGGTCGGTTTTCTTGTTGCTCGACGAGCCGGAGGTCTATGGCCTGCCGCCCGACCCGCGGGTATGCACAGCCGACCTTCCGCAGATGTTCAAGCGGGCCGGCATCGCCGGAGTAGGCATGTTCGCCGCGGCGGCACTGGCATTTTGGAGGAGCCCGGTGAAAAGGCGATGAGCACCTCAGAATTCGACAGCCTGCGCCCCCCAGAGCCGGCGGGCGGCAAACGACGCCGGAAGGGAAAAGACACCGGGCGCCGTGGTGGTGGCGACGGTTCGCGCGAGATGCCGATGGTGCCCGAGGCCGAGTTCACCTCGTACTACGGGCGTCCGGTGGTCAAGCCCGCGCCGTGGGGCCATGAGGTCGGTGCGTACCTCTTCCTGGGCGGCGTGGCGGGCGGGTCCGGCCTGCTGGCCGCCGGCGCTCAACTCACCGGACGCGCGAGGCTGCGCCGCAACGCCCGGCTGTCCGCACTAGTCGCCGTTGCGCTCGGCGCGGTCGCCCTCGTGATGGATCTCGGCCGGCCCGAGCGCTTCGTCAACATGATGCGGACCATCAAGCTGACCTCGCCGATGAGCCTCGGTTCGTGGATCTTGAGCTCTTTCAGCGCCGGCATCGGGGTCGCCGCGGCGTCCGAGATCGACCGGGTCACCGGCGAACGACTCCCATTGGGCCCGTTGCGGCCCGTGCTGCGCGCGGTGGAGGGCCCCGCCGGTTTGGAAGCCGGACTTTTCGGCCCGCCGCTCGCCGTCTACACGGCGGTGCTGCTCGCCGACACCGCCACCCCGACCTGGAACGCCGCCCACGAGGACCTGCCGTTCGTCTTCGTCAGTTCCGCAAGCCTGGCCGCGGCGGGTTTGGCGATGGTCACCACCCCGGTGGAAGAGGCCGGTCCCGCCCGAAAGCTGGCCGTTCTCGGCGTGCTCGGTGACCTGGCTGCGACCAAGCTCATGGAGCGCCGGATGGATCCGGTCGCCGCCGAGCCCCTTCATGACGGCGCGCCCGGCCGAATGCTGCGGTGGAGCCAGCGGCTCGTCATCGCAGGTGGTTTGGGGACGTTGTTCGGGGGGCAACGCCGTTCCGTCGCCGCGCTGTCCGGTCTGGCCCTCATGGCAGCGTCGGCACTGACCCGGTTCGGTGTGTTCGAGGCGGGGAAGGAATCGGCCCGCCATCCCCGCTACACGATCGAGCCGCAGAAACGCAGACTTGCGGCGCGCCGGGCGGCCGGTGCCACCGGCGACTCGATCACCACCGCGGGCTGAAGTCGACGGGCGGTTTGCGACCGAAGCGCTCGGGTACCCATGCCGGTATGACGAATTTTGGCTACACTCTGATGACCGAGCAGAGTGGACCCAAAGACCTTGTGCGGCATGCAGTTTCAGCTGAACAGTGTGGGTTCGACTTCGAGGTGTGCAGTGACCACTTCTCTCCCTGGCTGGTGTCGCAGGGACATGCGCCCAACGCCTGGGCGGTGCTGGGCGCGGTGGCGAACGCCACCGAAGAGGTAGATCTGTACACCTACGTGACCTGCCCGACGATGCGGTATCACCCCACAATCGTCGCGCAGCAGGCGGCAACTGTGCAGATCCTGTCCGATGGCCGGTTCACCCTCGGTTTGGGAAGCGGCGAGAACCTCAACGAACACGTCGTCGGCAGGGGTTGGCCGACCGTCGAACGCCGGCAGGACATGCTGCGCGAAGCCATCAAGATCATCCGCGAGCTGTTCGGCGGCCAGCTGGTGAGCTGGCGCGGCGAGTACTTCCAGGTTGACTCGGCGCGATTGTGGGACATCCCCGACGTCCCCGTCGGCATCGCCGTGGCGATGGCTGGCACCAAGGCCATCGAGAGATTCGCCAGGCTGACCGACCACTTCGTCGCGGTCGAGCCCGACGGGGCCCTCGTCGACGCGTGGCACGCCGCGCGTCAGGCCGCCAACCTCGCCGGAGGCGGACGGGTGGTCGGTCAAATACCGGTGTGCTGGGATCCTGAACGCGACACCGCCATCGAGCGCGCACATGACCAATTCCGCTGGTTCGCCGGCGGCTGGAAGGTCAACGCCGATCTGCCCACGCCGGCCGGTTTTGCCGGTGCGACCGAATTCGTGCGACGCGAGGACGTCGCAGAGAGCATCCCCTGCGGACCGGACCTCGACGCGATCGTTGACGCCGTCCGGCCGTACTGGGAAGCGGGGTTCACCGACATCGCGCTGGTCCAAATCGGTGGCGAGGCGCAGGACCTCTTCCTCAAGGAGGCCGCCCAGCCCTTGCTCGACGCGCTTCGCGGCCCGTCCGGCTGAATTACACGTTTGGGTGGTGCCTGCAGGGGTACTCGAACGTCACCGTGGGCATCGGGCCACCACCGGCAGTATGAGGTATGAACAAAGACTTGGAGCCGGGCGGACTGGTGGCCTGCAAAGTTGCTGTGCAACTGGGGATTCGCGCCAGCCTGGGCTCCGGCAGGTACGGATCCTTGACCCAGCGAAGGGGGTACCCGCGATGCCAAATGAATTGCAAGGGACGAAGATTGCGATCCTGGCGGCCGACGGGGTAGAGAAGGTGGAACTCGAGCAACCGTGTGCGGTCCTTGAACGCGCGGGCGCACGGGTCGAGGTGGTGTCGCTGAAAGCCGGCGAAATCCAGGCTCGTAACCATGATCTCGAGCCGGCCAGGGCGTTCGCCGTCGACCGCGAGGTGTCGGACGCGTCGGTAGGAGAATTCGATGGCTTGGTGCTCCCTGGCGGCACGGTGAGCCCCGACAAGCTGCGCCTCAACGAGTCCGCGGTGTCGTTCGTGCGCGACTTCGTCGTATCCGGAAAGCCGGTCGCCGCAATCTGTCACGGTCCGTGGATGCTGGTGGAGGCCGGTGTGGCCGTGGGCCGGACGCTGACGTCGTATCCAAGCATTCGCACGGACCTCCGCAACGCGGGCGCACATGTGCTGGACGAAGAGGTCGTAGTCGACGGCAATTTGATCACCAGTCGCTCACCGTCGGACCTCCCGGCGTTTTGCGAAGCGATCATCAAGCAATTCGCCCATGCCACCACGGGATAGCCGCGGCTAATCCGTTATCGCACCGTTTAATCTCCAAGTTCGCGGGCATTACTCAGGCCAAGCCGTGATCGCCACGGCGATCCTCGAACGGCGCACCGAAAGGCCGACATTGACAACGACTTACCCGGAGCCCCCGACCTCGGCTGCGCATAATGTGTATCAGCCGCAAGAAGATTCCCGGTTGCTGGTCGACGCCATGCACCATACCGCACTCATTCCGGGACGACGGGTTCTCGACCTGTGCACGGGCAGCGGCTTCGTGGCGATCGCCGCGGCCGAGATGTGTTGTGCCAGCGTCACCGCCTTCGACACCTGCTCGCACGCCGTGCGTTGCTCGCGCGACAACGCCACCATGGCGGGCGTGGACGTCGATGTCCGTGAGGGATCGTGGCTGGACGCCGTCGACTGTGCGCCGTTCGACGTGGTGGTCGCCAATCCGCCTTATGTCCCAACCGCACCCGGCGGCGACTCCGAGCCGATCTGCTCGAGCGCCCGCCCTTGGGCAGGACCTTGGTGGGCTTGGAACGCCGGCCCCGATGGGCGCCTGGTACTGGATCCGCTGTGCGAGTCGGTGCCAAAGTTGCTGTGCGACGGCGGATCCCTGCTGCTCGTGCACTCGTCTATCGCGGGCGTCCAACAATCGCTGGATCGCTTGAAATGGGCCGGCATGGTGGGCGAAGTCATTGCCTCGAAATGGATTCCGTTCGGTCCCGTCATGTCGGCGCGAGCCAAGTGGTTGGAGGACACCGGCCGAATCCCGCGCGGACGCCGCGAGGAGGAGCTCGTCGTGATCCGGGCGGAAAAGCCATGACCACCACCCGGATACAAGTGGTAGCAGGAGGACCCGTGCTGGTGTCCGGACCCGTACGCATCGAGCTGCCCGGCGGCGAAGTCGTCGAGTCCGACCGATTCATGGTGGCCATTTGCACCTGCCGGCGCAGCGAGGATTACCCGTTGTGTGACACCAGCCATCGGCGATGCCGGGGCATCAGCAAACAGGTGGGCCCGACGTCTAATCGAGCGGCCTCCGCAACGACGCCTGACCCCGCTTCCACGACTCCATGAGCTTGTCCGCCAAGCGATCTTCGACCGCGGCGTGTGCGCGTAACCCGAAGACGACGTCGGCGTCGAGGTGCGGTTCTCGGGCGACGAGATCAGCGACGACGTCGATGCGTACCACCTGTTCGTGCACCGCGTCAGCCTCGACGTGCTCCGCATAGAACCCGACGCAGGCCGATGGTGCGTCCATCCGCCGCAGGGCCTGGACCATCCGTCGGGATCCTGGAGGCGAGGTGATCTCCGTCGACGCGAAATGCCCGATTGCTGCGCCGCGCAACGAGCGGTGCAGCCCGAACAGTGACATGAGATTCACGACCGCCAACGCCTCGGCGGGGACGGCGTCGACGTAACCGAGATACGTCGCATCAAGACCGGCGGCCGCCAGCAGATCGGCGAAAAGCCGCTGGTGCAGACGCGGCCCCCGGCCGGCCCCGTACTCGTCGAACTCGACGGCCACGAACGCCGCCTTGGCCGCGCCCATTAGCCGCGGAATCGCAAACGCGTGCGGATCACCCTCTTTGAGGTGATACAGCGACCGGTGCACGAAGTATTCGCGCATTTGCCGCCAGCTTCCGGTGTCGCGCAAGTAATACGACGGCCCGGTAGCGTCGGCGGGCTCGATGCAAAGCGCCTCCATTTCGGCTTCCGCCGTGTGGCCGGGCTCGATGGGACCGACGTCGCGTCGCACACCCGCCAGGAACACGCGTTCCAGTTCGGCGCGCAACTGCAGCAGCGCTGGATTCCACTCCCAGGCGGGATCGATGCCCGCGAAACCCCGGTAGTGCAGCTCGTAGCACATGCACAGCGCCAGCTGAAGATCCAGGCCGTAGGGGTCGGAGTCCCGGACGGACGCGCCGATGCGTGCGAGCTTGTCGTGTGAGGGTGGTCCGGCCAACGCGTGACGGACGGCCGTCGACAGCGGTCCGTGTGCCGCAGGCAGGGCGGGTTCGACCGTTATTGATGAGCGGGTCACGCCGATGACTACCCGCGAATTCTGCCGGGCAAACGGTGCCGGAGTCAGTTCGCTTCCGCGGGCAGCCGGAACGCGATGTCGACGGCGGTGCCGGTTGGGGTGCTTTGCAGTTCCATCGCGTCACTGAGCGCTCTCATCAACACGAGGCCGCGTCCGCTGTTGCCCGGGTCGGTGGCCGGAGTCTTCCACGAACCCGCGTCGGTGACCCGGGTGCGGACTTGGCCGTCAGCGACTTTGGCTTCGAGCAGCATTTTGCCGATGCGTTGTCCGCGATAGGCATGCTCGACGCAGTTGGTGCACGCTTCGTTGACCACCAGCACGATGTCGGCGACCAACGCATCAGGGACCTCGGCGGCGCGCAGCCACGCGGCCAGCCGGTGCCGGACATTCACCAATTGCGTTGCAAAAGCGTCGGTTTCGATTCGGAGCTGCGTCGGTTGGTGTCGGTATATCACCATCGCGACGTCGTCGTCATACCCTGGCGCAGGGGCCAGCTCGCGTACCACGGTTTCCGGGACGGCGTCCAAGGGTATCGTCATCGTGCGCGCCAAAACAGCTGCGGCGCGGTCGATTCCATCGTCAATCGACTCATGTTTCCGCTCGACGAGGCCGTCGGTGAACAGCATGAGCGTCGAGCCCGGCGGTAGCACCTGGGAGGCTTGCGGCCGCGATTCCTCTCGGCGGACCGCGAGCGGCACCGATGCGGCGTCGGTCAACAAGGTCGTCCGCCCGGGTTCGGGCCCGGCGAGCACGGCAGGCATGTGTCCGGCATTGCTGTATTCCAGGACCCCGGTTTCGGTGTCCAGGACCGCCAGAAAGACCGTCGTGCAGTACGCATTTGGGATGAGCGACGCCGCCAAGTCGAGTTGCTCGAGCAACAGCGCGGGTTGGGCGCCGTTGATCAACAGCGCGCGCGCCGAACTGCGTAACTGACCCATGGTTGCGGCCGCCGGAAGACCACGGCCCACGCAGTCGCCGACGACGATGCCGATGCGGTTATCGCCGATTGGCAGCACGTCATACCAATCGCCCCCGATCTCCAATGGCAGCACCGCGGGTTCGTAGCACACGGCGAAGCCGGGCGGCGGCTGCACCGGAGGCAGCATCGTGCGCTGCAAGGTCAGCGACGTCTCGCGGGCACTTTCGAACTGACGCACGTGCTGCATGGCCAGACTGAGGTGGCCGGTGAGAACCGTGATGAGGAGCCGATCCTCGGCGCTGACCCAGCGCGGGAAGCGAAGCTCCAACCACAATGCGAGGTCTCCGGTGTTGGACAGCACCGCGACCAATCCCTGTGCCTTGCCGGGATTTTCGGGTCTGTCGACTGTCTTGGCCGTCAATGGCAGCTGATGACGCGCGTTCTGAAACGTGTTCCGCAGCCAGGGATCCATGCTGCGCCAAGAAGATTCGGCGGGATCGCCCGCGACCTGAACGGTCGGTTCGCCTTCGCCACTTGGCCACGAGACGGCGATCACGCGCTGGACGTCGATGGCCGCCCGGCACTCCTCCAGAGTGATCGACAGCAGCTCGGCCACGCTCTTGGCCACGGCCACAGCGGTGGCCAAGCGCAGTACCGCGCTCTCCCGGGCGGCAAATGCCCTCTCCGCGGTGATGTCTCGAATCGTTCCCACGTAGACATCCCGGTCGCTGCCGGCCTCCTTGACCGCGTTGATGCTGACCATCACCCACGCGAGATGTCCGTCTCGATGCCGAATCGGGGTTTCGTACTCGGCGCTGCCGTTGCTGCGGACCAGGGATTGTTGTTCACGCGCAGTCTTTTTGTCGACCAGCCACGGGTGGGGCCACCGGTAGGGCAGATCCGCCGCGGGATAGCCGAGGATCTCGATGAAGGCGCTGTTCATCTCGATCACTGAGCCTTCGTGATCGGCGACGAAGAACCCCTCCTGCAGCGAATTCACCAGCGCGGTGCGAAATTTGTCACGATCGGCCAGGCCCTCTGCGCGGGCCCGTTGTTCCTCGTAGCGTCTGGTGCCGTCCAGAAATCCGCGGGTTGCGACGTCGAGCGGGGCCAATGTCTGCAACAAGAATTCCAAAGCGACCGGGGCATCGATTCGCGCGTCTTCCGCGAGTTCGAGGACAAGCTCAACGTGTTGCTCGATGATGTCGAGCGTGCTGATTTGCTCTTGCAAGGCGCGGCGTCCGAGTTCATGGCCGACGGTCAGGCGGTCCTCGTCGCGCGCGTTCAGATAGGCGCGCAGCGCGGTGGCGTACCGGGCATGAAAGTCTTCGTTGCCGCTCATGTCGAGGCTCCCCGATGACGCGCGGCCAGCACCATCGCGTCGTCAGTTTCTTTGCAGTGCTTACTCAGGATATGTTCGGCGATGGTCGTGGCGGGAGCGGCGAAGTCGATGTACTCCAAGTGATCCTCGGCGATGCCATCGGTGGTCATCACGATCAGGTCACCGGCACGAATCGAAACCACCTGTGCCGGCCTGATTTCCGGTATGCGGTAGCCGACGATGCCTGCGATGAGGCGCGCGCTGGAGCGGACGTGGATGCCGGTCGCGTCCTTGGCGACCAGGTCGGCGGCGACGTTTCCCACCCCGGTCCAAGCCAGGACGCTGGCCCCGAAGTCCACGCGGGCCAGCGTCATCGCAACCCCTCTGGTGCCGCCCAGCACGCGGTGGCAGAGCTGGACGAGGACCTCGAGCCGCTCGGTGCGCGCTCTCGTGAGCGCATCGACGGCGCGCAGCGCGGCTGTTTCGGCGGCCGGACCGTGTCCCAGCCCGTCAATCACACCGAACAGCGCGGCGTCGTCGTCGATGCCGACCGCGATCGGCTGGTCGCCGGAGACGTGCTCGCCCGGGAACGGGCGGCCCGCGGCCGCCCATTCGATCGGACCCAGCCGGCCGCTCTCACGCACGGGCGGGAACCCATTTCCACATCTCGACGACCGTTCCGCGGCCGAGTATTGAGTCCACGACCAATCGGTCCATCAGGCGGCGGGCTCCAGGCAGGCCCAGACCCAACCCGCGACCCGTCGAGTAGCCGTCCTCCATCGCGCGCTCGATGTCGGCGATGCCGGGGCCGTCGTCCTCGGCGCGCACTACCAGGGCCTTGCGGCCCTCCCGGTCGGCCACCGTGACGCGGACGGCGCCGCGGCCCGCGTAGCTGGTGATGTTCCGTGCGATTTCGGAGATCGCCGTGGCGATCATGGTGACGTCGGTCAGCGAGAATCCGAGCTCGAGTGCGAGCTGATGTCCTACTTTTCGGGCGGCGACGATGTCGTCGGGGTTATGGATTTCGACGACGATGTCACCCGCCACCGTCGCGCCCGATCGTCGATTTCCCCACTCCACCTTGGCGATTCAGCAGCGCGAGGCCCTCTTCAAGATCCAGTGCGGTGTTCATGTCATCGAACGCCAGGCCCAGTTGCACCATCGCAAAGGCGACCTCTGGTTGCAGGCCCACGATCACGGTGTCGGCGCCGCGCAGCCGGGTCATGTGGGCGATGGTGCGCAGCGACCGCGCGGCGAACGAGTCCATCACATCGATGGCGGTGACATCGACGATGATTCCCTGCGCGCGAAACCGGCTGACCCGTTCCATGAGGTCGTACCGCAGCCGCTCCGTCTCGGAGTCGGTCAGCGCGGACTGCACCGTGGCGATGAGGATTGAGCCCTGTTTCAGGATTGGTACTGGCATGAGGTGCTCGTGTTGGTGGTGGTTATCCGGTCTGCTCGCCGGTGCGTGTGACCTCGTAGCCGAGCAGGCGTTCGGCTTCCTCGATACCGCCTTGCAGGTCGCCGACGGCGTTCATCTTCGACAGGTCCAGCCCGATGGTGACCAGCGTCAGGGCGATTTCCGAGGACAGGCCGGTGATGATCACGCTCGCGCCCATCAACCCCGACGCATCGACCGTCTGCACCAGGTGGTTTGCCACCGTGGAGTCGATGGTGGGCACACCGGTGATATCGATGACCACGACTTTCGCCCGGTTCGCGCGGATGGCCCTCAGCAGCTGTTCGGTGACCTGACGGGCGCGCTGACTGTCGAGCACACCGATGATCGGCAAGATCAGTAGCTGCTCGCGCACCTGCAGCACCGGCGTCGACAGCTCGCGGATGGCCTCCTGCTGCTGCCGGATGATGCGCTCGCGCTCCTGCACGAAGCCGACGGCGACGGTGTTGGCGATGCGGTTGGCCGCGGGCTCGTAGGCGTCGAGCACCCGGTTGAGTAGGTCGAAGTCGGTCTGGTACTTCTCGAACAGCGAACGGGCCAGCACGTCGCGCAGCAGCAGCACGATGCCGACGACTTCGTTTGTCTCCACGCCACGCGGAATGATGCGTTCCGACAGGTCGCGTGCGTAGTCCTGCAGCGCCTCGACGCTACCGGTCTCGAGCACCTCGACGTAGCTGTCGTACACCGTCGTCGCCTCGGAGAAGATCTCCTCCGGCGACATCGCGGTGAGCAGTTCGGCCGCGGTGATTCTCCGGGCCCACTCCTCGCGCAAAACGGTGCGGTTCTGCCGAAGATGCTGGACCAGCTGGGGCAGCAGACCCTCGCTGACCGTCTGCGCGGCGGTACTGGTGGTTCCGAAATCCGACGGCGAATCTGACATCTTGCCTCCCGTGTGCCGCCTCGCACTCCGCAGTGCGCAGTGCCTATGCGGAGACTAGCCTGGGCTATCGCGCCGCAAGTGTCTGGGGCATATTCTTCTCGCAGTCCGCACGGCAGGTTAGGCTTGCACCACACTTGAGGCCCGGACAAAGGATCGCCATTGTCAGCTCCTGATTCGATAACCACGTTGGTTGAGGACCACGATGGTGTGTCCGTGGTCAGCGTCAGCGGCGAAATCGATCTGGTCACCGCTCCGGCGCTCGAACAAGCCATCAGCGCGGTGATCGCGGACGGCCCCGCGGCACTGGTCATCGACCTTTCCGCGGTGGAGTTTCTCGGCTCGGTCGGGTTGAAGATCCTCGCCGCGACGTACGAAAAACTCGGCAAGTCCACCGAGTTCGGTGTGGTCGCGCGCGGACCGGCGACCAGGAGACCGATCCACCTGACCGGTCTGGACAAGACCTTCCCGCTGTACCCGACGCTGGACGACGCGTTGACCGCCGTCCGGGACGGCAACATCAACCGCTGAGTACCGGGCCGCCGCGAGCCTTCGTCGTTACTTCCCCGCCGCCGGTGGGATGATCGCTGTTATGGATGTCGATGTCGATCATCCGGAAGACGACCAGCACTGGGACAGCAGCGAGCGTGGCGAAACCGAAATCCAACGGCTGGACCGCAATTGGAACAGCCTGCTGCAGGAGCTCCGCGTCGTGCAGACCGGGGTGCAGCTGCTCACCGGGTTCCTGTTGACGCTGCCGTTCCAGCAGCGCTTCGAGGTCCTCAACGGGCAGATGCGGATCGCGTACCTGGTGACGGTCGGATGTTCGGTGGGCGCAACGGTGCTGTTGGTCGCCCCCGTCGGCATCCACCGACTGCTGTTCCGGCGGCATCGCCTCCAGGTGCTGGTGTCGGCCGCGCACCGATGTGCCTACGCCGGTCTGGCGCTGCTCGGCATGGCGCTGACCGGTGTGACGACGATCGTTTTCGCCTCGGTATCCGGAAACAGCGCGGGGTTGATAGCGGGAGCCTGTGCGCTGACACTGTTCGCGTTCTTTTGGTGGGTAATACCGCTGATGCTGCGCACCCGCGGTATGTAGCGGGTCAGCGGCGGGGTGCCCGCCCATACCGATGCAGCGGTGTATCTGCCATGCCGAGACGTGCATCCCTTCGGCGTCGAAGGCGCGCTGCCAGGCGTAGACGTGGAGGTAGTTGGAATCAAGGAGGGTTCCGTCTACGTCGAACAGGACGGCGGGGGTCAGCGGACGCTCCTCGTGTCGGGGGCGGGACGTCGTGATGTCCGCGGTCGAAACCTCATTG
>Ga0335076_10000253_pt1 | contig 46597 bp, 40 predicted proteins | sample Lox_Sample_25_FD_206717 | JGI IMG/M metagenome (GOLD analysis project Ga0335076, IMG submission 206717) | Soil microbial communities from Loxahatchee National Wildlife Refuge, Florida, United States - Lox_Sample_2.5 | ecosystem: Environmental > Terrestrial > Soil > Wetlands | place: USA... | reverse complement strand
CAGCCGAGATGATGAACACGGTGGCGGCCATCGCCACGGCGAGCCCGACGGCCAGGTACGTGTGCGGGCCGAGCGTGCGGAACGCCTCTTCGGGGCCGTACGACGACGACGACAGGCCGTCGGCGCCGAGCCCGACCCAGGCGAGGAACGGGATGAGCGAGATGCGGTGGAACAGACCGGTGTCCGCGAGGCTGCGGGGCGCTCCCACGAGCGCCCGCCGCACGCGCGAGAGCGGCGACGGCATGCTTCCTGGCTCCTTCGACGCCTGCGGGGTTAGCTGACGGGCTCGAGCCGAAGAATTTGCTCTACACCGTACGGTGTCACCAGCTGGCGGTGAGCCGGACGGCGATTCGCCCCGAAGAGAGTGGTTCCCCCGCTCCGACCGCATCGCGCGGTTGGACTCGGCGATCGGCGCGCATCATGACGCGGCGCGGCGCGCGCTGCAACCGGGTCGGGTATCCTCCGGGATTCTGAGGAGGCCTTCATGTCGAGCGCTCGTCCGCTCCGCTTCGCGATCATCGGCGCCGGGATGTCCGGCATTCTCGCGGCGATCAAGCTGCGCGAAGCCGGCCATGGCGACGTCGTCCTGTACGAGAAGGCGGAGCGCCTGGGCGGGACGTGGCGCGAGAACACGTACCCCGGCATCGCGTGCGACGTCCCATCCCATCTCTACAGCTACTCGTTCGAGCCGAACCCGGCGTGGAGCCATCACTACTCGCCGGGCGCCGAGATCGAGGCGTACTTCGAGGGCGTCGCGCGCAAGCACGGCGTCGTCGAGCTCATCCGCTTCGGGCAAGAGGTGTCGCGCTGCGAGTGGCGCGACGGCCGCTGGCAGCTCGAGACGAAGGCCGGCGCGCGCGACGCCGCCGACGTGGTGATCGCGGCGACGGGCGTGCTGCACCACCCGAACGTGCCCGAGTTCCGTGGCCTCGAGTCGTTCCGCGGCGCCGCGTTCCACAGCGCGCGCTGGGACCACCGCGTGGCGCTCGACGGCAAGCGCGTCGGCGTCGTCGGCACGGGCTCGACGGCGGTGCAGATCGTGTCGGCGCTCGTGCCGCGCGTCGCGAAGCTGTCGCTCTTCCAGCGCACGGCGCAGTGGGTGCTCGCGCAGGTGAACCCGGCGTACACCCGCGAGGAGCAGGCGGACTTCGCGCGCGAGCCGGGCGCGCTCGCGACGCTGCGCGCGAACATGTCGCGCCTGTTCAGCGACACGTTCGCGAGCGCCGTCATCGACGCCAGCTCGCCGCAGATGAAGATGATCGAGGAGCAGTGCCGCCTGAACCTGGAGTCGAACGTGCGCGACCCCGCGCTGCGCGAGCGCCTGCGCCCGAGCTACCGCGCCGCGTGCAAGCGGCTCGTCATCTCGCCGGACTTCTACCAGGCGATCCAGCAGCCGAACGCCGAGCTCGTCACTTCCGGCATCGAGCGCATCGAGCCCGCGGGCGTGCGCACCGCCGACGGGCGGCTCCACGAGCTCGACGTGCTCGTCCTCGCCACGGGCTTCCGCGCCGACCGCTTCCTGCGCCCGATGGGCGTGGTCGGCCGCAGCGGCGTGCGGCTCGACGACGTGTGGGCGAAGCGGCCGAGCGCGTACCTGTCGATCTCGATCCCGGGCTTCCCGAACCTGTTCCTGCTGAACGGCCCGAACGGGCCCGTCGGGAACTTCTCGCTCATCGAGGTCGCGGAGCTGCAGATGTCGTACATCCTGCAGCTCGTCGAGCTCGTGCGCGCGGGCCGCTGCCGGGCGCTCGCCGCGGACGCGGGCGCGAGCGAGTCCTTCGAGCGCGCGCGCACCGCCGCCGCGAAGGGCGCGATCTGGAGCACCGGCTGCAAGAGCTGGTACCTCGACGACCGCGGTGTCCCCGCCAGCTGGCCCTGGAGCTTCGACCGGTTCCGCGAGGAGATGGCGCGACCGAAGCTCGACGCGTACGAAGAGACCGGCTGACGGCGCTCACCCGCCGAACGGGAGCGGCCCGAAGTGCTCGGCGAGCGGCCCCAGCGCGGCAACGGGCAGGAAGAGCAGTGCACCGATCACGACGATCGTGCCGAGCAGGAGCCCGCCGAAGGTGAGCGTGTCGTCTCGCATCGTGCCGACGGTGAACGGCGCCGCCTTCTTCGCGCTCATGCCGGCCGCGAGCGCGATCGGCGCGACGATCGGGAGATAGCGGCTGAACAGCATGACCAGCCCCGAGGCGATGTCCCACGGCGTGCTCTCCGGCGCCGGGCTCGTGTTCGCCGCGAAGCCGTACGTGTCGCCCAGCCCCTCGAAGCCCGAGCCGTTGTTCGCCGACGACGACGAGAACTCGTACATGACCTCCGAGAAGCCGTGCGGGCCCGGGTTGTTCTCGGACTTCATGCCCCAGTCCGTCGCCGCGAAGATGCCCGTCGGCAACAGGATCAAGATCGGGTGCACGAGCAGCGCGAGCATCGCGAGCTTCATCTCGCGTGCGCCGACCTTCTTGCCCAGATACTCGGGGCTGCGCCCGACCATCTGCCCGGTGATGAACACGCCGATCACCAGGAACAGCAGCAGGTTGATCATGCCCACGCCCTTGCCGCCGAAGACGCAGTTGACCCACATGTTGAACATCGGCGCGAGCGCCGACATCGGGTTCAGGCTGTCGTGCGCGCAGATGACCGCGCCCGTGGTGAACGCCGTCGTCATCGCCGCGAAGCTCGGGCACGCGCTCGTGCCGAAGCGCAGCTCGGTGCTCTCGAGGTTCCCCAGGTGCTGGTCGACCGGCAGCCCGGCCACCGCGGGCAGAACGACGGGCTGCGCGCCATCGGCAGCGCTCGCGCTCGCGAGCTCGAACTTCTGAGCGGTCGGCTGCGCGACGAGCGCGGGGTTCGGCTTCAGGGTGTCCCAGTAGACCGTCCAGCCGATCGTCGCGACGAGCAGGAATCCCATGACGCCGTAGATCACGGCGGCGTGGCGCAGCTTCCCGAGCATCCGCCCGTACATGAGCACGAGCGAGGTCGGGAAGAACATCATCGCGCACATGGTGATGAAGTTGGACCAAGCGTTCGGGTTCTCGTACGGGTGCGCGGCGTTCGCGCCGTAGAAGCCGCCGCCGTTCGTGCCGATCTGCTTGATCGCCATCAGCGCGGCTACCGGGCCGACGCGGATGTTCTGGGGCTTCGGCTGGCCGTCGTCGCCGACGCCCATCGCGCCGGACTCCAAGGTCTGCGCCTGCACCGTGGTCGTCTCGATCGTCATCGGCTGCCCGCTCTGGATGAAGAGCACGCCGATCAGAAGACACGCGGGCAGGAACATGTAGATCATGACCCGCCACATGTCGACGAAGAAGTTGCCGACCTTCTTCTCGCTGCGGAACAGCCGGATGATCGCCGCGAGCGCGCACAGTCCGATTGCCGCCGACACGAACTGGTTCAGGATGGCGAAGAAGATCTGCGTGAAGTTCGAGAAATGGACGTCGCCCGAGTAGTGCTGGATGTCGCTGTTCGTAGTGAAGGAGGCGGCCGTGTTGAAGATCGTCGTCGGCCACAGCATCCCGAACCTGCCGTCGGGGTTGAGCGGCGCGAGCGGCTGGATCGCGAGAATGACGAAGCTGTAGACGAAGAACACCGTGCCGAAGACCAGCATCGCCACGGTGTACTGCTTCCAGTCCTGGGGCCCGGAGTCGAGGCGCTCTTCGAACCAGCGGAGCCAGCGCGGCGCGTGGTACTTGCCGTCCATGAGCCACGCCATGTAGCGGCTGAGCGGAATCGAGACGAGCACGACGGTCACGAGCACGAGTCCCGGAAGCAGCCACATCGCAGCAATCTCCTACACGAGTCAGTCCTGCTGTGACGATGCATGGCCCGTGCCGGGTCGAGCCCAGTTCAACGGGAAAATTCACGCCATGGCGTTTCGCAAGCGACGCGGGCGATCTTCGCACGAGTCACTCGAGACGACCGATGATTTCGTGCCTACCGATCGGGCGCGCTCACGAGTCAGTCAGCCAGTGCACTGACTTTGGGCAGCCAGGGCTCAGTGGATTCCGTGGCGCTTGCGTTTGCGCCACAGGGTGGTGACGCTGATGCCGAGCTTCTCGGCGGCCTGCTCCAGCGTCTCGCTCCCCGCCACGACGCGGCGGATCTGGTCGAGCTCGAGGTCGGCGAGGGTGGTGGAGCGCGGGCCCGCTCCGTGCGCGCGGGGGTGCGTCACCTTCTCGGGCAGATCCGCGCAGGTGATCAGGTCGCCGCGGCAGAGCACGCACGCGCGCTCGATCGCGTTGCGCAGCTCGCGCACGTTCCCGGGCCAGTCGTAGCTCATGAGCGCGCGCAGCGCGTCGGGCGCGAGCTCGCGCTTCGCGCAGCGACTGCGCTTCGCGCCCGCGGCGAGGAATCGCTCGATCAGCACGGGCAGGTCTTCCGGGCGCTCGCGCAAGGTCGGGAGCCGCAGGGTGATCACGTTCAGACGGTAGAACAGGTCCTCCCGGAACTGTCCGGCGGCCACCCGCTCCTCGAGGTCGCGGTTCGACGCGGCGATCACGCGCGCATCCACCTCGATCGTGTGCGCGCTGCCGATGCGTTCGAAGCGGTGCTCCTGCAGGAAGCGCAGCAGCTTCGCCTGCAGCCGGGGCGCGAGGTCGGCGAGCTCGTCGAGGAAGACGGTTCCGCCCGCAGCACCCTCGAGACGCCCGGGCTTGTCGCATACGGCGCCGGTGAAGGCGCCCCGAACGTGCCCGAAGAGCTCGCTCTCGAGCAGCTGCTCCGACAGCGTGGTGCAGTTCACCGGGACGAAGGGCGCCGCACGGCGGGGGCTCCAGTCGTGGATCTGCCGCGCGAGCACGTTCTTTCCGGCTCCGCTCTCGCCGAAGAGCACCAAGGTCGAGTCACTGTTGGCGGCGCGGCGCGCGGTGGCGAGGAGCGCCTGCATCGCGGGGCTCTGCGACTCGAAGAGCGGCAGCTCGGTCGATGCGTCACCCGGCGCCGCGCCCCGGCGGGCGAGCGCGCGGTCGACGACCCGTTGCATCGCGTCCAGATCGAGCGGCTTCGAGAGGAAGTCGAGGGCGCCGCCGTTCATCGCGCGCACCGCCGACTCGACCGTCGCGTGCGCCGACATCAGCACCACTGCCAGGTCCGGCCGTCGCAGCTTCGCCTGCTCCAGCAGGCCGAGCCCGTCCAGGTCGTGCATGCGAAGATCGGTGATCAGGAGCTGCACCTCGGGATGACCGGCGAGCAGCTCCAGCGCCGCCGTCGCTCCCGGGGCCTCGAGCACCTCGTGGCCGCGCGATTCGAAGAACGCGGCGAGCACGTGTCGGATGTTCTTCTCGTCGTCGACGACGATCAGCTTGGCCATCGTCCCTCACGCGCGGCCGGGTCGCCGCTGGATCTCTCAGCTCACGACGTCGGCTCGCCAAAGTGTTTCTGCAGGTCGAGATTCACCTCGAGCACGTTCACGATCGGCTCGCCGAACAGACCGCCGAAGGGCGCCGACGTGTGCTCCTGCAAAATTCCCTCGATCTCCTTCTGCACGTCCGCAGGGCTCCGCTTCAAGTCGCTGGCCCATTTCCCCGCCACCCGCTCCAGCTGAAAGTGCGCGTTCTCGAGCGAGATGTGCGGATCGAGCCCGGAGCCTGAAGCCATCACCATGTCGGCGGGGACCTCCTGCAGCGCGACGTCCGGGTGCTCCTGGCGCCACATGTCGAAGAAGGTCGACTGGACGTCGCTGCCCGTGCCCACCGGCTGGATCACGCTCTGCGTCTTGCCGTCGGCCGTCGGCACGTCGACCGCGGACGGGAACTTGCCGGGGTTCTCCTTCGAGAAGCTCTCGAAGAACGCGACCGCGAGATCCGCCGCCTTGGGCTCGGGCGTACCGGGGTTGGCCTTCACGAAAGCGGCGACGTCGTCCGGATGCGACTTCGCCCACGCGTCGATGTACGCCGCATGGCTCGCATCCGCGCTGACCCAGGCGCCTGCGGCGCCGTTGTGAGCATCGGCCCACTGCGCCACGAGATGCGGCGCGCCCTGGTACTGGTCCTGCTGGAACCAGCGTTCCACGTCGGGGCCGACGAGCTGGCCTGCGTTCGGCCCTTTGGCGTACTTCGCGATCGGACCGAGGATCTTCGCGACGCGGTCGCGCAGCATGTAGTTCGACGCCGCGAGGTTCGACGGGCCGGACGACGATGCGTCGTACGAGACCGCCGACGGGCGCGGCTGGAAGTACTCGTCCTTGGTGAAGGGCTGCGCGAGCAGCTCCGAGCCCACGACCTTTCCGTCCTTGCCGACGATCAGGCTGCCATTGGCCTGGTACGGAAAGAGCACCTGGCCCACCGCCCACAACACGCCGGGATACACCACGCACGCGATCGCGACGGCGAACACCAGGAGCAGCGCACTCTTCGAGAAAAGCTTGGCCACGATTTCCTCCCGCGCGCGGTCGCTCAGGCCGCCAGGCCCATCGCGACCATCGCGACGTCGATCAGCTTGATGCCCGCGAACGGCACCAACACGCCTCCCACCCCCCAGATCAGCAGATTGCGCCGCAATAGCGCCTCCGCGCCGATGGGCTGGAACTTCACTCCGCGCAGCGCGATCGGGATCAGCACCGGGATGATCAGCGCGTTGAAGATGACCGCCGACAGGATCGCCGAGGTCGGCGAGTGCAGGCGCATCACGTCCATCGCCTTCAGCCAGGGCAGCGTGCCCGCGAACAGCGCGGGCACGATCGCGAAGTACTTGGCGACGTCGTTCGCGATCGAGAAGGTCGTGAGCGCGCCGCGCGTCATGAGCAGCTCCTTGCCCACTTCGATCGCCTCGATCAGCTTGGTCGGGTCGCTGTCGAGGTCGACCATGTTGCCGGCCTCCTTCGCCGCGTTCGTGCCCGAGTTCATCGCGAGCCCGACGTCGGCCTGGGCCAGCGCGGGCGCGTCGTTCGTGCCGTCTCCCATCATCGCCACGAGCTTGCCCTCGGCCTGCTCCTTGCGGATGTAGGCGAGCTTCGACTCGGGGGTCGCCTCGGCGACGAAGTCGTCGACGCCCGCGTTCTTCGCGATGGTCGCGGCGGTGAGCGGGTTGTCGCCGGTGATCATCACGGTGCGCAGGCCCATCAGGCGCAGCCGCTCGAGCCGCTCGCGCATGCCCTCCTTCAGGATGTCCTCGAGCACGATCACGCCCGCGACGAGGTCGCCCTCGGCAACGACGAGCGGCGTGGCGCCGGCCTTCGCGACCTCGGCCACGACCTCGTGGAGCTCCTCCGGCGCGTGCCCGCCCTGGCTCTCGATGTACCGGACGACGGCGTCGACGGCGCCCTTGCGGATCGGGCGCGCGCCCGGCCGGTCGACGCCGCTCATGCGCGTCTGAGCGGTGAAGGCGACGAACTCGGCGTCGGCGGGAAGCACGACGTCGGCGTTCGCGAGGCCCTGCTCGCGCACGACGCGCACGATGCTCTTGCCCTCGGGCGTCTCGTCGGCCAGCGACGCGAGCGCGGCCAGGTGGGAGAGCTCCGACAGCGTGCAGCCGCCGACGGGGATGAAGCGCGTCGCCTGGCGGTTGCCCTTCGTGATCGTGCCGGTCTTGTCGAGCAGCACCGTGTCGACGTCGCCCGCCACTTCGACCGCCTTGCCGCTCTTCGCGATGATGTTCGCGCGCAGCGCGCGGTCCATGCCCGCGATGCCGATCGCGGCGAGCAACGCGCCGATCGTCGTCGGGATGAGACAGACGAGGAGCGCGACGAGCGTGGGCACGTCGGTGCCGAGACTCCTCAGGCTCTCCGAAAGCCCGAGGTAGCCCGCCATGTACTGCTCGGCGCTCCTCGCCATCGGCCACAGCGGCACCACGACGATCAGGAAGATCAGCGTGAAGGCCGTGAGCACGAGCGTGAGTGCGATCTCGTTCGGCGTGCGCTGGCGCACTGCGCCCTCGACGAGCGCGATCACGTGGTCGAGGAACGACTCGCCCGCGCGCGCAGTGATCCGCACGAGGATCTGGTCGGAGAGCACGACGGTGCCGCCGGTGACGCCGGAGCGGTCGCCGCCGGACTCGCGGATGACGGGCGCCGACTCGCCGGTGATCGCCGACTCGTCGATGGCCGCCGCGCCCCGCTCGATCTCGCCGTCGCCGGGGACCACGTCCCCGGTCGAGACCAGCACGAGGTCGCCCGCGCGGAGCTCGTTCGACGACACGACCTCGACCGCGCCGCCCGCCTGACCGCCGCGCAGCCGGCGCGCCGGGGTGTCTCGGCGCGTCTTGCGCAGTGACTCGGCCTGGGCGCGGCCGCGCGCCTCCGCGACCGCGGTCGCAAAGTTCGCGAACACGACCGTGAGGAAGAGCCACGCGTCGAGCGCGATGAAGTAGGTGACCGGGACCTGGCTCGACGAGCCGGAGAACAGCGCCTGCAGCACGAACAAGAGCGTGAGGAAGGCGCCGACCTCGACGACGAACATGACGGGGTTCGTCCACTGCAGATCGGGCCGCAGCATCACGAACGCCTGCTTGAGCGCCGCCCACCAGAGCTCGCTCGGCAGGAGCGCCTGCTGGCGCCCGCGCGGCGGCCGCGGCGCGCCGCCACTCGCGACGTGGATCTCAGTCACATGGGCCGTGGTCATCGCTGCTTCTCCTTCACCCACCGAATGGGATCGGACCCAGGTGCTCGGCCAGCGGGCCGAGGGCCGCGACCGGCAGGAACAAGAGGGCGCCGATGATCATGATCGTTCCGAGCAACAGTCCGCCGTACGTGAGCGTGTCGTCGCGCATCGTGCCGACGGTGAACGGGGCGGCCTTCTTCGCGCCGAGACCCGCCGCGAGCGCGATGGGCGCGATGATCGGCAGATAGCGGCTGAACAGCATCACGAGGCCCGCCGCGATGTCCCACGCCGAGCTCTCCGGCGCCGGGCTCGTGTTCGACGCGAAGCCGAAGGTGTCGCCCAGCCCTTCGAAGCCCGAGCCGTTGTTGGCCGAGGCCGACGAGAACTCGTACAGGACCTCCGAGAAGCCATGCGGGCCTGGATTCGCCTCGGCCTTCAGACCCCAGTCGCCCGCCGCGAAGATGCCCGTCGGCAGGAGGATCAGGATCGGGTGCACGAGCAGCGCGAGCATCGCGAGCTTCATCTCGCGCGCGCCGACCTTCTTGCCGAGATACTCGGGGCTGCGCCCGACCATCTGGCCGGCGAGGAACACGCCGATGATCAGGAACAAGAGGAAGTTGATCATGCCCACGCCCTTGCCGCCGAAGACGGCGTTGATCCACATGCCGAACATCGGCGAGAGCCCGGCCATCGGGTTCAGGCTGTCGTGCGCGCAGATCACCGCCCCGGTCGTGAACGCCGTCGTGAGCGAGGCGAACGTCGGGCACGCGGTAGTGCCGAAGCGGAGCTCGGTGCTCTCGAGGTTTCCCAGGTGCTGATCGACGGGCAGGCCGGCGACCGCGGGCAGTGCGACCGGCTGCACGCCGCCCGCCGCGTTCGCATTGGCGAGCGTGAACGACTCGCTCGCGGCGTGCGCGGTGAGCGCCGGATTCGGATTCAGCGTGTCCCAGTAGATCGCCCAGCCGATCATGCCGACCAGCATCACGCCCATGACCGCGTAGATCACGACGGAGTGGCGGACTCTGCGCAGCATGCGCCCGTACATGAGCACGAGCGACGTCGGAAAGAACATCATCGCGCACATGGTGATGAAGTTGGACCAGGCGTTCGGGTTCTCGAACGGATGCGCGGCGTTCGCGCCGTAGAAGCCGCCGCCGTTCGTGCCGACCTGCTTGATCGCCATCATTGCGGCGACGGGGCCCACGCGGATGTTCTGCGTCTTCGCCTGGCCGTCGTCGGCCGTGCCCATGGCGCCCGGCTCGACGGTCTGCGCCTGCACGGTCGTCGTCTCGATCGTCATCGGCATGCCGCTCTGGATGAAGAGCACGCCGATCAGGAGACACACGGGCACGAACATGTAGATGAGCACGCGCCACATGTCGACGAAGAAGTTCCCGATCTTCTTCTCGCCGCGGAACAGGCGGATGACGGCGCTCAGCGCGCACAGGCCGATCGCAGCCGAGACGAACTGGTTCAGGATGCAGAAGAAGATCTGGCTGAAGTTCGAGAAGTGAACGTCACCCGAGTAGTGCTGCAGATTGGTGTTGGTCATGAACGACGCGACCGTGTTGAAGATCGTCGTCGGCCAGAGCATCCCGTACTTGCCGTCGGGGTTGAGCGGCGCGAGCGGCTGGATCGCGAGCACCACGAAGCCGTAGATGAAGAGCAGCGTGCTGAAGACCAGCATCGCGACCGTGTACTGCTTCCAGTCCTGCGGCCCCGAGTCGAGCCTCGACTCGAACCAGCGGAAGATCCGCGGCGCGCGGTACTTGCCGTCCATGATCCGCGCCATGTACTTGCTGAGCGGAATCGAGACGAGCACGACCGTGACGAGGACGAGTGCGGGTAGCAGCCACATGGAAGGGATCTCCTACGGCTCGCGGCTCGGAGCTAGAACCACTCCGGCCGGACGAGCGCGGTGAACAGGTAGACGAAGAGAAGCACGGTGATTGCCGCGGTGAGCGCGATCATCTCGCGTGACCTCAGATCGCTTCGCACGCCAGCACGAACGCGTAGAACACGACCATGCTCGCTATGCCGAGAAAGAACATTTCGAAGAGCCCGCTCGCGACGGTCATGGCTGACCTCCTTCTGTGTCGGCGGGCCCTTGTGCATCGGCCGTGCCCAGGCGCGCGGAGGCTCCGGACGGCTTCTGCGCGGCCGCAGCTCCCCGGTGGCACCGAAACCCGCATTGCAAGGCCGAGAGGCATTCATGCGGATTGCAGTCGTCGGGGTTGGAGTCGCGGTCTGCGCGAACGGACCAGCCGCATTCACGCCCGGCACGATTGATGCTCGAGCGCCGGGGCAGAGGAGATCACCATGCGCAAGCTCGAATTCGTCCTGCAACCCGAATCTCTGGGCGACGTCAGCAATGCGCTCGCCAGGGCCAAGTTCGGCGCCTTCCGCGCGAGCGACGTCACGATCTTCGACCCCGCCGCGCCGCAGGGCAGGTACCGCGGCACGGAGTACACCGTCGGCCGTGAGCTCGTGAAGGTCGAGCTCGTCGTGCCGGACCAGGAAGTGGAGCAAGCCCTCGAGGCTCTGCGCGTCGCGTTCGCATCGTCGCGCAGCGGAACCGAAGTCCAGATCGTCCCGATCTTCGACTCCGTCCAGATCCGGCCCGCCTCGGACGCGCGACGCCGCGAGCGCTTCTAGTCACCGGAACGGCCAGCGCGCGCGCACGAACGCCGCGTAGTCGCGCGCGAGCGCGGGCGGCAGGAGCGCGGGCGCGCGGCGCGTCGCGCGGAGCAGCGCGGCGTCGACGCTCGGCACCGGGCGGAACGACCCGGCGGGCAGCCGCGGGCCGAGCGCGAACTCCCACCACGGCGCCCACGCCGTGGAGAGCAACGTCTGCGGCGGCGACTCGGCCCGTTTTCGCGCGACCTCCCACTGCACCACGAGGTCCGCGCGCACGAGCGCCGAGACCGGGTCGTCGAAGAGCCGGCGCAGGATCTGCGTGGTCGCGCCGAACGGCACGGAGCCCACCACGCGGAACGGCCGCGCGGGCAGCGGCAGCGCCAGGAAGTCGGCCTCGACGACACGGATTCGTGTCGGCCCACCGGGCCCGAAGCGCGCGCGCAGGCGCGCGGCCCACTCGGGGTCGAGCTCCACCGCGACGACCTCCGCGCCGCCGCGGACCAGCGCCTCGGTCCAGGCGCCCGCGCCGGCGCCGATCTCGACGACGAGCTCGCCAGGGCGCAGCTCGAGCCCCGCCACGAGCTCGGCCGCGAGCTCGGGCACGAGGAAGTTCTGACCGAGGCTACGCCGCCGCGCGCCTCTGCGATTGCGGCGTTCGCGCCGTTCGCGCCGACGTGCGGGCACGGGCGCGAACCAAGACGGTGATCATGGCCGCAGAGTAGCGTAGCCTTCGCGCTCCGTGGCATCCGCTCTCCGCGCGTCGGGCTCGCTCGTGCTGTGCGCCGCGCTCCTTTCCGCGTGCGCGCTCGCGCGGCCGAACCCGCTCGACCTCGCGCCCGCCGCGAAGCTCGCCGCGCCGCCCGCCGGCGAGCTCGAGAAGCGCTTCCCCGACTTCGAGCAAATCGTCTCCACGGCCGGCAAGCACGTGAAGGCCGCCAACAAGAACAAGCCGGTCACCGGTCCGATCGCCTGGGTGACGGGCTCGCTCACGTACGTGCCGAACGCGGCGGGCGACACGCACGGCGGCGCCAAGAGCTGGGTCATCGACGTCGACCTCGTCACGTTCTCCACCAGCGACGAGGCCGAGCGCTTTCGCGCCGACCGCTGCTGGATGCTGGCCCACGAGTACGAGAAGACGTGGGGACAGACGACGCAGGAGACCGAGTCGTCGGGCGTGCAGGCGTGCAAGACGCCGATCACGCGCGTCCGCAAGGACGAGCTCGACCTGCCCTTCCAGGTGCCGACCGACGCCTACGTCGCAGCCGCCGTGGTGCGCAGCGACCGCGTGGTCATCCGTCTGGCCGAGCGGCGCGAGGGCGGCTCGAGCGACGGCACCGCCATGACCTGGGCGCTCGCGCAGATCTCGCAGCGAATGGCGCAGTAGCGGCCCGCCACTGGCCCGGCGCGCGCGTTGCGCTATAGTCCGCTGCGACGACGCGCCCTGGCTCGATGACTCGAGCTGCGGGCGTCGCGCTCCCGGGCCAGCGTGTTCGCGATTGACGCGAACGAGCTCGAGAGCGCCGAACACGGTCCGGGCGATGTGCCCCGTTCGCGGAGTCGCCCCGAGGATCGCACAGAGCGCACTCCCGCCATTGCCGCGGAGCTGCGCAGTTTCTGGAGCTCCATGTCTCTCGTTTCCGAATCCGATTTCTCCTCTCTCGGCCTGCACCCCGCGCTCGAAGCCGCGGTGCGCGACGCGGGCTACGCCGAGCCGACGCCCATCCAGGCGCAGGCCATCCCGGCGCTGCTCGAGGGCCGCGACCTGCTCGGCTGCGCCCGCACCGGCACGGGCAAGACGGCGGCGTTCGCGCTGCCGATCCTGCAGCACCTGGCGGGCGCGCGAAGACGCGCCGCACCCAACACCGTTCGGTGTCTGGTGCTCGTGCCCACGCGCGAGCTCGCGGCACAGGTCGCCGAGAGCTTCCGCAAATACGGCGCCGGGCTCGACCTGGCGGTCGCGCAGGTGCACGGCGGCGTCGGCCAGGAGCCGCAGGTGCGCAAGCTCGCGCAGGGCCTCGACGTGCTGGTCGCGTGCCCGGGCCGGCTCGTCGACCTCTTGGGCCAGCGCCGCGCGAACCTGTCGCGCGTCGAGGTGCTCGTGCTCGACGAAGCCGACCACATGCTCGACCTGGGCTTCATCCCCGACGTGAAGAAGATCGTGGCGACCCTGCCGCGCAGGCGGCAGACGCTGCTCTTCTCGGCCACCATGCCCGCGCCGATTCTCGGGCTCGCCGAAAGCCTGCTCGTGAATCCGGTGAAGATCTACGTGACGCCCCAGGCGTCGACGGTCGAAGAGGTCGAGCAGCGCGTGCACTTCGTCGAGTCGAAGCAGAAGGGCGACGTGCTCGCCGAGCTGCTCGACGACCGCGACGTGCTGCGCGCGCTCGTGTTCACGCGCACCAAGCGCGGCGCGAACCGCGTGGCGGAGCGCCTGGCGAAGGCGGGCATTCGCGCCGAAGCCATCCACGGCAACAAGTCGCAGAACGCGCGCACGCGCGCGCTCGAGGCGTTCCGGCGCGGCGACCCGCGCGTGCTCGTGGCGACCGACGTCGCCGCGCGCGGCATCGACGTGGACGGCGTCACACACGTCATCAACTACGAGCTGCCCGAAGTGCCCGAGACCTACGTGCACCGCATCGGGCGCACGGCGCGTGCAGGCGCGAGCGGCGTCGCCATCTCGCTCTGCGCCAGCGACGAGCGCGAGCAGCTGCGCGGCATCGAGAAGCTGATCCGGCGCAGCGTGCCGGTGGCTCATGTCGCGCGAGCGCCCCGCCGGCGCTAGGAGACTTCGTCACTGACTGCGGCTGGGTGCAAGGTGAGTTGCACCGCCGGAGTCGCCTCTGTCCCTCCGACGCGCTGCCATGCGATCATCCCGACGCCCGGAGGGACTCGCAGGATGCGCGTGCTCGCGACCGCACTCACTCTCTCGTTCCTGACTGCCGCGGCGCACGCCGCGTCGGTATCGGTCGTGGGAACGCCTGGGCCGGCCGGCGCGCCGGGCGCCGCTGGCGGTGACGGCGGCCCGGCGGTAGCGAGCCTGACCTCGTCGGAGGCCACGAACAGCGCCGCCTCGTTCGGCGGCGTCGCCGGTCCAGGAGGCGCCGGCGCCGGAGCCGGCGGCCAGGGCGGCGCGGCCGAGACCGACGTCACCCTCCAATCCGTCTCGCCCGCTTCCGCGACCTTCACGGGCAGCGCGTCCGGCGGCCCCGGCGGGAGCGCGGGGGGCCCCGGCGGGGCGGGCGGCAGCGCATCGTTCTCGGGCGATGTCCACGACACCGCGGGCGCGAGAACCACCGCGACGATCACCGTCACGGGGGGCACGGGTGGTAGCGGAGCCACCGGCGGCGCCGGCGGCAGCGCCGGGGTCGGGCCGTTCAGCGTGGAGTCCGACCTGGGCGGAGCCGTCGACCTGACCCTGAATGCGATCGCCGGCAACGGCGGCGGCGGACTCGCGGGAGGTGCCAACGCCGCGGGCACCGACGCGGATCTACACAATTCAGTGTTGATCCGCACGAGCGGCGACGTGACCGTGGTCCAGGGAGCGACCGGCGGAGACGCCGGCGGGGCGAGCACCCCGGACGGGGCCGCTGCGGCCAACGGCGGCGCCGCGACCAGCTCGCTCGACGACAGCTTTTCCTCGAGCTCGGTGACTGCGTACGTGAATGCCACCGGCGGCAACGCCTCGACCGGCGGGGGACCGGCGTCCGGCGGCGCCGCGACGTCGGAGGCCACCCTCTCGAACCAGGGCTTCCTCATCCTGAACAGCAACGCGCAGGGCGGAACGGGCGGCGGAAGCGGCAATGGCGGCGACGCGCACGCCGAGGCGCACGGCACGACGACCACCAGCGAATTCGTCTCCTCGTATGCGACCGGGGGCGCGCCCGACCGCTCGGCCGATGCGGGCGGGCGAGGCGGCAACGCCGTCGCCCATGCCGTCGCAGAGACCACGAGCCTCGCCGCGAGCGACTACGCCAACGCGTACGCGCAAGCGCTCGGCAGCGCCAACGTTCCGGACCCCGGCTCGTCCGGAGCCAGGGGCGGGGACGCGAGCTCCACGGCGGCCGCGATCGCACACGGGGCGAGCAATGCGTTCGCAAGCGCCGACGCCTATGGGGGCGGCTCCAGCGCGACTACGGCGGGAACCATCGCCGCACCGGGAACGGCGAGCGCGACCGCCTACGCGAGCTCGGACACGGGTGTCGCCGACGCCGAGGTCAACGCCGTCGGCGGCGCCGTCGGCGCGGGCGCGGGGGCGAGCGCACCCCACGGTGGCGACATCGACCTCGAGAACGCGGTGAACGCAGCGACGCTCGGCGCCATCGGCCTCTCCCAATCGGCTTACGGCGGTTCCGGTGGCGACGCACGGGGCGGCAATGCGCGCTCGGTCCTCTCGTTCGAGCGCACCGACGGCGGCGATCTCGACGTCGAGACCACCGCCGTGGGCGGCTTCGGCGAATCCGGCGGGGACGGCGGCAACGGCGTCGCGCTGGCGTCGGCAGTGAGTCACGGCGCGGGAGCCGTCACGGTCGTTGCGTCCGTGCAGAGCGGCAGCAGCTTCGCACACTACGACGATGCGCTCGGCGGGAGCGGTGCAGCCGGCAGTGCAGGAACGGTCCAGCTCGCCGCGCACGGCGAATCACTCGGGGGCGGGGACGTCACGGTCAGCGGGGACGCGGTCCTCGGAGTCGGAGACGTGGGCGCGTCCCTCGATCTGGAGAACGCAGTCACGGGCGACACCACGGGCAACCTCACCCTGACCCAGCTCGCTCAAGCGGGCAGCGGCTTCGCGGGCGGCGGCGCGGCCCGCAGCGTGCTGACCCACGAAGGCACCTCCCGGTCGCTCACGCTCGAGAACAGCGCTTTCGCCGGCGGGCTCGTCACGATCGTTCCGACGCCCGGACCGGGCCCGACCGACTCGAGCGCGTTCGCGTCCGTCACTGGAATCAACCACGGCGGAGGCGTGAGCATCGACGAGTTCGCCCAAGGTGGGAGCGGACCGAACGCGGACGGCGATGCCTCCGCGCTCGCCGACGGCGAGGGGAGCGGCGATGGCACGGCGAACCCCGTCCAGGTGGTGGCGTCGAGTCTGGGCGGCGGCGAGTTCGTCTCGGGCCAGGGGAGCGGACGCGCTGGCGGAAACGCGCTCAGTACTGCGCGCGGCGTCTCGACTGGAAGCACGAGCGTGACGGTGATCGCGAACGCAACGGGCGGCCCGGCCGGGTTCGGCGCACGCGGAGGGGACGCGAACGCAAATGCGACGGCGCTCGGCGCCGGGACCTCGCGGGTTGCCGCACACGCCCTCGCGGAGGGGTCTACCGTGGCCCTGCTGCCGGGTACGCCGTTCCCACCCGGTCCGCAGGGCACCGCGGTCGCGCAGGCGCAAGCGCGCGCGCCCGTGTTCGCGGTTGCGAGCTCGCAGGCGACGGGGCTGGGATCCGTGCTCGCAACCGCCGTGGCCGCAGGCCCCGCCGGCCCGGTCACCGCGCTGCACGTTTCACGCTCCGCCGCGCAGACCCCCGACGGAACCGGGGTGCAGGCGTTCGCTCAGGCGGCCTACGGATCGGCGCCGGCTCCGCCTTCGGGCACGATTGGAGATCTGATCACGGACGCCGGTCAGCTCCACGGCGCGAGCGCGTTCGCCGGTCTCGACCGCAGCACTGCGGCGAGTCTCGTCGCGTCGAGCCCGCACGTCGCGGCTGCGCTCGCGAGCGGCAGCGAGATGCTCGCCTACGGCCAGAACACGACGGGCATTTCGGACGCGGCCTCGACGAGCAGCTACGAGTTCGACCTCGCCCCGCTCGCGGCGAAAAGCGAGCTGTTCCTGGGCTGGCTCGCGGCCCCCGACGCCACGGTGCTTCCATTCGACACGTTGCACGTCGCGCTCGACGCCGACGGCACGCGCGTCTTCGAGACTACGGTCACACCGAGCACGGCCGCGAGCCTGCACGATCGGATCGTGCCGATCGCGCTGGCGGAGCCGGAGGCGCCGGCCACCATCGAGCTCGAGATCGACGCCGTCGTGCCGGGCATCGCCAGTCCCGACGACATCAAGACGCTCTACACCGACTTCACGCTCTTCGAGTCCGTACCGGAGCCCTCGACCTGGGCTATGACACTCTTTGGTGTAATGTCGCTCTGCGTCCGGCGTGTCACCACGGCAGCGGCGTGAACCACCACTTGTGCTTCACCTCGCTCTCCATGGGCGTGTTGGCCAGGTCGACGAGGGCCTCCGCCCATTCGTCCATCGCCTCGTGCGCGTTCGCGTACCACGTGAGCGAGCGCAGATCGATGATGCGCATGCGGCCCGTGTCGCGGTCGGCGTACATGGCGAGCACCGTGCCGTCGCGCGTGCAGAGCTGACTCTCCATGGCGATCGAGCCGTGCGCGACGAACGCGGTGAGCGTGGCGACGGGAATGCCGATCTCGAGCGGGCCACCCCACGCGGCCAGGCCCATCGCGCCGAGCACGGCCTTGTTGGGCACGAGCTCGACCAGCGAGACTTGCAGGACGACCGTGTCGTCGTCGACGCCGTCCGGGTCGTCGATCACCTCGAAGTGCCGGTACGGATCGCCGCGGAAGGCGTCCTCCAAGCGGCGGTGGAGCTCGTCGGCTTGCACCACCACGTCGGCAGACACCTGGAAGTGTCGCACGTTCAGCGAGTCCCACAGCGATTCGGGCAGCACGTGGCTCGTGTCGACCGGCGGGATGTAGAGCTTCGAAAAGCGCCGCCAGTCGTGCTGCGGCGAAGTCCAGCTGCGCGAGAACGCGGCCGGCCCGCTCGCGTCGTCGAGCCGCTCGGGCTCCGCGAGGAACCCCGAGCTCGGCGCGGGGCTCGCGCCGAGCACCTCCCACTCGCCCTTGCGCAGGGTCGTGCAGGCGCAGAAGAAGAGCGCGAACGCGCAGCCGAGCCGTCGGAGCGCCACTCGCGAGTCTGGAGCAAGGCGCGTGCCTCGCTGAGCTGCGCGCGCTCGAGCGGCGAAGGCAGCCCGCGAGCCCGCCGCGTGGAAAACGTTTGAAGAAAGCCGCTCGCGTGGCGGTGCTCACTCCGGATCGGCGGGGTTGTCGAACAGCACGGAAACAGGACGAGCGTGCCGAGGAACGCGAGCAGGTCGTCGCGCGCGCGCGGTCAGCGCCGCTGCGCCGTCGCGACTTCCTTCGCCCAGCGGTAGTCGGGCTTGCCCGACGGCGAGCGCTCGACTTTCGCTACCAGGTGGAGCTCGCGCGGGATCTTGTAGCCCGCGATCTTCGTGCGGCAGTGCGCCTGGATCGTCTCGAGCGTCGGAGTGCGGCCGGGCCGCGCTTCGACGACGGCGGCGACGCGCGAGCCGAAGCGCGCGTCGGGCACGCCTACGACGACGGCGTCGAAGCAGTCGGGGTGCGATTTCACGGCGGCCTCGACCTCTTCGGGGAAGATCTTCTCGCCGCCCGAGTTGATCGACACCGAGCCGCGGCCGAGCAGCGTCACGGTGCCGTCGGCTTCCAGCGTCGCGAAGTCGCCGGGGATCGACCAGCGCTTGCCGCGCTTGTCGACGACGAACACCTCGGCCGACTTCACCGGGTCCTTGTAGTAGCCGAGCGGCACGTTGCCGCCGCGCGCGACCTTGCCGATCACGCCGCTGCCGGGCGCGACGGGCTCGAGCTTCTCGTCGAGCACGGTCGTGTCGGCGCCCGCGCGGATCGTCGGCCCGCCGCCCTTCATGGCGGTGTTGCCCTTCTGCACGAACGCGACGCCGTTGGCGCCGCCTTCCGACGAGCCGACCGCGTCGGTCATGATCAGGTTCGGGAACAGGCGGAAGAAATCGTCCTTCACCGTCGGCGAGAACACGGCGGCGGTGCTCGACACGGCCGCGAGCGACGACAGGTCGTACTTCGCGCCGGGCTCCTCGAGCGCTTCGATGAGCGGGCGGCCCATCGCGTCGCCCGTGATCATGATCGCGTTCACGCGCTCGCGCTCGACGAGCCGCCACACGTTCCTCGCGTCGAACTTCGCCACCAGCACGGTCTTGCGGCCGACGAAGCTGCCGCCCATGACGCCCCACTGCGTGGCGCCGTGCATGAGCGGCGCGATCGGGAACATGGTCTGCGCGCCCGCGCGGCCGCGCTCGGCCATGTCTTCGGGCTTCTGCGCGCGCTGACCGGAGATGATGTCGATGCCGCCGCCGAGCGTCATCAACACATCCTCGTGTCGCCAGACGACGCCCTTCGGCATGCCCGTCGTGCCGCCGGTGTACAGGATGTAGTGGTCGTCGGCGGAGCGCTTCTCGAAGTCGCGCGCGGGCGAGCCGCTCGAGAGCGCCCGCTCGTAGTCGTGCGAGCCGAGCTTCGCGGCGTCGGCGCCGCTCTGGTCCTCGATCACTATCGAGAAGCGCAGCCCCGGCAGCGCGTCGAGCGCGCCCGTGATGCGCGGCGCGAACTCGCGCTGGTAGATCAGCGCGACGAGATCGGAGTTGCCGAACAGGTAGCGGAGCTCGTCCTCGACGTACCGGTAGTTGATGTTGATCCAGACCGCGCGGACCTTGAAGATCGCCCAGAGCGACTCGACCCACTCGACCGAGTTGTACGCGTAGATGCCGACGTGATCGCCGGGCCGCACGCCCCGCTCGAGCAGGAAGTGCGCGAGCCGGTTCGCGCGCGCGTCCATCTCGGCGTACGTGCGGCGGGCGCCCTCGGCCACCAGGTACTCGCGCTCGGGAAACACGTCGGCGGAGTGCTCGAACAGGTCGGCGAGATTGAATTCCACGGGCGCAGTCTATCTCGTGCAGCGGCGCCGCGTCTTTGCTGCGTTGACGGCGCGAGCAGGCGGAGCCAGGCTTTCGAGCGCGCGAGGCAATCCTGCCCGCGCACGTACCCGCGGGGAGCGATGGCCCCCGCGAGGAGGAGTTGCACATGCGACATCGACACTGGTCTTCCCGGCACCGCGGTGGCTGCTGGGACTTCTCGCCCGCGTACGCGTGGGCCGGCGGCGGAGGCGACTCGGAGCCGCGCGGAGCCGAGTTCTACTTCTCGGTCGGCCGCGGCGACGACGAGCTCGGCTCGTCCGGCCTGGGCGTGCGGCGTCCGCTGCGCTTCCTGGCCTGGAAGCTCGACCTGACCCAGGATCAGGTCGCCGCGGTCGCGCGCATCCTCGAGCGGCTGAAGATCGAGCGCGCGCAGGCGGAAGTGGAGCAACGCAGAACTGCGTCGGCCCTCGCCGACGCGATGTCGGCCGATGCTTTCGACCGCGCTGCGGCGGAGGTCGCGACCGACCACCGCGCCAGCTCGGCGAAGAGCGTGCAGGCCGCGGTCGCGAACGCGCTCGGCGAGCTGCACGCGGCGCTCGAGCCCGAGCAGCGCAAGCGCCTCGCGATGCTGATCCGCACCCGCGCGGTCACGTTCTAGTCGGAGACTCCCCGGCCCGGGCGACTTCTCGTGCGGGAATCGCCCGGGCCCTGCGAAGGCACCCGGTCCCGAGGTGCACTTCCCCGATAAAATTCTCATATTCTCCCGCAGGGGTGGGAGAAAGCGGGCACGCGTGTGTCCCGACGCTTCGGCTCCGCAAGTGGGGGGAGAGGTCCATGTCTCGTTCCTGGGTGAGTGTCGTCTTCGTGCTGTGTGCCGTCTTCGCGCTCGGCAGTCGCGCCTATGCCGGCGCGACCAGCACTCCGATCAACACCGGAGTGTGCGCGAGTCTCGATCCGACCGAGAACATGAACGACCCGAACACGACCGGGTTCAACAACGCGAGCTCGGTCAAGGCGTGCATCAAGCTGTGCGACGCCGCGGCGGCTCAGTGCCACGCGTTCGCGAAGCGCGCGCTCGGCTGCTTCACGGCGTGGGTGAATCAGGCGGCCGCGTTCGAGCGCGCGAACTGCGCGATCATCTCGAGCACCCCTGCCGACCTGAAGTCGTGCGATGCAGGCATCGCCGAGGAGAAGGTCGGGTTCATGAGCAAGGTGAAGGCTGGATACACCTCGGGCCTGACCGACTGCGACAGCTGGAAGTCCGTCTGCGAGAGCACCTGCGCGCCCATGTGAGGTCACGCTTCGCGTGACGACGGTTCACGTTCAACATGAGGTGGGAGAAACCTGGGGCGCGAGTGTGTCCCCAGGGTTCGGCTCCGCAACGAGTGGGGAGAGTGTATGTCTCGTCCGTGGCTGAGTCTCGGCTTCGTACTGGTTTTCGTCTTCGCGGTCGGGGGCCGCGCCCATGCGGGCGCAACCGGCAGCCCGATCGGCACCGACGTCTGCGGCGGCCTCGAGCCAACGTCCAACATGAACGACCCGAACACGACCGGGTTCAACAACGCGAGCTCGGTCAAGGCGTGTCTCAAGCTGTGCGCCGCGGCCGCGGCGCAGTGTCACGCCTTCGCGAAGCGCTCGGAGTCGTGCTTCACGCAATGGGCCAGCCAGAACGCTCTGTTCGGCCGGGCGAACTGCACGATCGTCACCAGCAACTCCGCGGATCTGAAGGTGTGCAACGCCGACGTGGCGAATACTCACGCCGAGATCATCAGCGAGATCAAAGGCGAGTTCGTGACCGGCCTGTCCGAGTGCGACAGCTGGAAGTCCGTCTGCGAGAGCACCTGCGCGCCGCTCTGAAGGCGCTCTGCGTCGAGCGCCAGCGCGCGGGCAGTCCACCCGCACGCTGGCGGCTCGGCGCCGGAGTACGATGGCGCCATGATGAAGATGATCTTCGGCGCCAAGCGCCGGCCGGGCATGTCGCGCGAGGACTTCGGCCGCTACTGGACCACCGTGCACGCCGAGAAGGCGAAGCGCGTGCCCGGAATCGTGCGCTACGTCATCAACCTGGCGCCCGATCTTGCCGGCACCGAGCCGGACCTCCCATACGACGGTATCGCCGAGGTCTGGTTCGAGAACGAAGAGGACATGCGCGCGTCGGCGCGCTCCCCCGAAGTCGCCGCCGTGCTCGACGACGAGAAGAACCTCTTCGATCTCGCGACGCGCTTCACCGTCGTGGTGAAAGAGCACGTGATGATCGGCTGACTGGCGCATAATCGCGCCGTGGACCGCGCGCGGAAGATCCCGACCCTGGACGAGCGCTTCGCCGAGGGCCGGAAGCTGCGCACGAAGGCGTCGCGTGCGAGTCACGCCGACTGGCACCCGACCCGCTCGCGGCGGGACCCCGTCGAGAGGGTGATCGAGTCGAGCCGCGGGCGCGTCCCCGAGCTCCTGCCGATCCGCTACGCGCGAATGCTGCAATCGCCGTTCGCGTTCTTCCGCGGCGCGGCGTCGATCATGGCCGCCGACCTGCACCACACCTCGCGCACCGACCTGCGGGTGCAGGCGTGCGGCGACTGTCACCTCTTGAACTTCGGCATGTTCGCGACGCCGGAGCGCCGGCGCATCTTCGACATCAACGACTTCGACGAGACGCTCCCCGCGCCTTGGGAGTGGGACGTGAAGCGGCTCGCCGCGAGCTTCGTCATCGCCGGGCGCAACAACCGCTTCTCCGGCACGGACTGCCGCGCCGCCGCGAGCGCGTGCGCGCGCTCGTACCGCGAGAACATGTGGGTGCACGCGCGGCAGACGACGCTCGAAGCCTGGTACTCGCGCATCGACGACGTGTTCGACTCCGTGCACGACCCCGAGCTGCGCCGTTTCTACGAGCGCGAGTGGAGGAAGGCGACACGGCGCGATCACACGGCCGAGCACGCGAACCTGTCGCACGTGGCGCGGGGCAAGCCGCGCATCCACGACGACCCGCCACTCGTCTACCACCCGAGCGGCGCACACAAGAATCGCTTCGACGGCGACGCGCGCCGCGCGCTGCGCCGTTACCGCGAGTCACTGCCCGAGGACCGCCGCCCGCTCTTCGACCGCTACCAGCTCGGCGACCTGGCGATGAAAGTCGTCGGCGTCGGCAGCGTCGGCACCTGGTGCGGCGTCGCGCTCTTCCTCGCGAGCGCGAACGATCCGCTGTATCTGCAGATCAAGGAGGCGCGCGCGTCCGTGCTCGAGCCGTTCGCGGGGAAGAGCGCGCTCGACAACCACGGCGAGCGCGTCGTGGTGGGTCAGCGGCTCATGCAGGCGGCGAGCGACATCTTCCTGGGCTGGACGCGGGGCGACGGCGGCCGCCACTTCTATTTGCGCCAGCTGCGCGACTTCAAGATCAAGCCGGCGGTCGAGCTCATGCGGCCGTGGAACCTGGAACGCTACGCAGAACTGTGTGGCAAGGCGCTGGCGCGCGCGCACGCGCGCTCGGGCGACTCGGCCGTGCTCGCCGGCTACATGGGCAAGAGCAAGCAGTTCGAGTCGGCGATCACGCGCTTCGCGACCGACTACGCCAAGCAGAACGAGAGCGACTACGACGAGTTCGTGGCTGCGGCGCGCAAGGGCCGCTTCCCGGTGGGCGACGCAGGCCTCTAGGGGTCAGTGGCCCGCCTCGAGCTCCCACACGTCGAAGGCCGCGTCGAGCCGCCCCGCGCGGCGCTTCAGGATGTCGCGCTGCTCGGGGTGCGTGAGGATGTAGAGCTCCTTGCGCTCGATGGCGCGCACCACGCGGCGCGCGAGCAAGTCGGGCGAGATGGTGTCGCCCACCAGCGTCGGCGCGGCCCCACCGGTCTGCGGGATGTCCGAGCCCGCGGGGTTGCGCAGCTCCGTCGGACGCATGCGCAGCGAGTTCTCGTTGATGTTCGTCGCGACCATCATCGGGCACAGCACGGACACGCCGATGCCGTGGTCGCGCATCTCGACGAACAGCGCTTCGGTGAGGCCGACGACCGCGAACTTCGACGCGCAGTACACGCCGAGCCAGCGCATGCCCACGAGCCCGGCCATCGACGCCGTGTTCACGACGTGCCCGCCCTGGTTCTGCTCGAGCAGGCGCGGCACGAACGCCTGCACGCCGTTCACGACACCCCAGAAGTTGACGTTCATGGTGAACTCGAAGTCCTTGCGCGTGGACTTCGCGAGCGGTCCGAACGTCGCGATGCCGGCGTTGTTGCATACGACGTGCACGCCGCCGAAACGGCGCACCGCGGCTTCGGCCAGCGCCTCGACGCTCTCGGCCTTCGACACGTCCGTCGGCACGCCGAGCACCTGCGCGCCCGACTTCTCGAGGTCGTGCGCGACGGCGGCCAGGTTCGCTTCGTCCAGGTCGGCCAGCACGAGCTTCGCGCCGCGCGCGGCGAACGCCTTCGCCAGCGCTGCGCCGATTCCACCCGCGCCGCCCGTGATGACGGCCACTCGATCCAAGAAGGGGTCCATGGCGCGATTCTACCCGGCCGATCGGCAGAGCGTCGCGAAGCCTGAGATACTGCCGCGCCATGCAGGAGCGGGTCGCGGTTGCCGGTGAGGAACCACCGCCGCGCCCGCGCACGTTCGCCGCGCTCGGCCGGCGCGACTTCCGCGTGCTGTGGGCCGGCACCTGGGCGTCGTACGTCCCGTTCTTCATGGCGAACATCGTGAACGGCGTGGTCGCGTTCGACCTGGCTCACCGCAATCGCGCCGTGGGCACGGTGACGTTCGCACAGGGGCTCGCCATGCTGGTGCTCGCGCCGGTGGGCGGCGCGGGCGCGGACCGCTGGCCCAAGCGGCGGCTGCTCGCGCTGTCGCAGTCGACCGCGTCGCTCGTGTTCGGCTCGTTCGCGCTCTTGCTCGCGAACGGCTTGCTCACGCTCTCGGGGCTCGCGGTGGGGGCGTTCGCGCTGGGCGTGGCGATCTCGTTCCTGGGCCCGGCGCGCCAGGCGTTCGCGGCGGAGCTGGTCGGCCCCGAGCTGCGCGGCAACGCCGTGGCGCTCAATCAGGTGCCGCTCACGGGCTCGCAGGTGCTCGGACCCGCCATCGCGGGGTTCATGCTCGCCTCGCCGCTCGGTGCGGTCGGCGCTTACACACTGATGTGTTGCTTGTACGCGATCTCGGCGCTCACGTTGCTGGCGCTGCCGCGCTCGCGCGCGCGCCCGAACGCCGCCGAGACGCACGTGCTGGCCGACCTTCGCGCTGGGCTGCGCTACGTGGCGGGCCACCGGCGGCTGCGCCTGCTCGTCGCGTTCTTCGTCACCGTCATCATGACGGGCTTCTCCTACGTGACCGTGCTGCCCGGCCTGGTCGAGCACGGGCTCGGCCACCCCGCGAAGAGCGTGTCTGCGTTCTTCTTCACGAGCGCACTCGGCGGGCTGTCGGTCACTCTGCTCACGGCGCGCTTCGCAGACTCGCGCCGCGCGCTCTCGCTGTTCCTCGCGATGCCGTTCGTGTTCGGGCTCGGGCTCGCGGCGTTGTCCGCTGCGCCGGTGTACGGGCTCGCGATCGCGGCCATGGGATTCGTGGGCATGGGCTTCGGCGGCTTCCAGTCGCTGAACGCCGCCGTGATCGTGCAGGCCACCGAGCCCGCATACTTCGGCCGCGTGTTCTCGTTGTCGATGCTCGCCTTCGCGGGCGTCTCCCTGATGGGCCTGCCCGTCGGCCTGCTCGCGGACACGATCGGCGAGCGCGCGGCATTGGCCACGCTGGCGGGCGTCGTTTTCACGGTCGCTGGAATTCTGGGAACGCGCCTGCGCCGCACGACCTGAACGCCGCGGTCGCGGCTGGTCCGCTTCTTGCTGTTCTCATTTGCATGCGGCTGGGCTGCGCGATTGCGATCGCATGCGCGGCGGGACTGGGCTGCGCGAGCGTGCGCGACCTGCCGGCCGTGCGCGGCGTCACACGCTTCGCGCGCCACGACGCCGCGACGCAGCGCGACGCGCCGAAGCCGTGGCTGCCGGGCAACAAGGCCGAGCTGCTCGAGGACGGCCCGGCCAGCTACCGCGCGATCTTCCGTGCCATCGCGGGCGCGCACGACTCGGTGAACCTGGAGACGTACATCCTCCAGGGCGACGAGGTGGGCGACAAGCTGTCTGCGCTCCTCGTCGAGAAGCAGTCCCAGGGCGTGCAGGTGAACCTGCTCTACGACGCCGTGGGCTCGCTCGCCACGCCGGCCGCGTTCTTCGAACGGCTGCGCGACTCGGGCGTGGCCGTGTGCGAATTCAATCCGCTCCTGCCGAGCCGTGGCCGCGTGGCGGATCCGAACCGGCGCGACCACCGCAAGCAGACGATCGTCGACGGGCGCATCGCGGTGAGCGGCGGCATCAACTGGAGCAGCGTGTATTCGAGCGGCTCGGCGGCGGCGCGGCGCGGGAGCGCGGAGCCGAGCCTCAAGACCGGCTGGCGCGACACGAACGTCCTCGTCGAAGGGCCGGCGGTCGCGCGGTATCAGACGCTCTTCCTGGAGAGCTGGCACGAGCAAGGCTGCGAGCCCGTCGCGGCGCGCGACTACTTCCCGGCGCTCGCGCCCGAGGGCGACAAGGTCGTCGGCGTGGTGGCCAGCGGCTCCGACGAGGACCGGCGGCGCATGTACGCGACACTCTTGTCGGTGATCCGCGAGTCACACCGAAGTGTGTACATCACCATGGCGTACTTCACGCCCGACCCCGAGATCCTGCGGGCGCTCGAAGACGCCGCGCGGCGGGGCGTCGACGTGCAGCTGATCCTGCCGGGCTTCAGCGACTCTTGGGTCGTGCTCGAGGCCGGGCGCTCGTACTACGGCGAGCTCCTCAACGCCGGCGTGCACATCAGCGAGCTCCACGCCGCGCTCCTGCACGCAAAGACCGCGGTGGTCGACGACGTGTGGACGACGGTGGGCTCCAGCAACCTCGACTGGCGCAGCCTGCTCTTCAACGACGAGCTGAACACGGTCGTGCTGGGCGCGGAGTTCGGCCGCGCCGCCACGGCGATGTTCGAGCGCGACCTGCGCGACGCGCAACGGGTCGATCCCGCGGCGTGGCGCGACCGCGGCGTCGGTCCGCGCGTCGAAGAGTCGGTCGCGCGGCTGTTCGCGCACATGCTCTAGCCGCGCTCCTCGAGCGCCGCCCCGGTCCAGCGCACGGCCACGTCGTCCCCGCGCACATCGCGCCAGTCGAAGCGTTCGCGCAGGCCAGCCAGCTCGGTGAGCCGCGCGCGCGCTTGCGCGCCCGACCACGCGGCGGCCAGCGCGCGCCAGCCCACCGCGCCGTGCAGCTTCGCGAGCTTCCCGCCGGACTCCTCGAGCAGGAGGAAATGGTGTCGGTACACCGGGGTGTGTAGTCCGAGCGCGCGCTGCAGCAGCACGTGCGTGGCGGTCGAGGTGGCGAGGTCGCGGCCGCGCACGATGCGCGTCATGCCGGCGCGGCCGTCGTCCACCACCGCGGCCAGGTGGTAGGCGATCGCGCCGTCGCGGCGGCGCAGCACCGGATCGCCCATCTCGGTGCGCACGTCCTGCGACAGCTCGAGCCCGCTCTCGTCCGTGAGCTCGACCGTGCCCTGGGGCACGCGGAAGCGCAGCGCGGCCTCGGCCGTGCGCCAGCCGCGCGCGGGCAGGCGGTTCGCGCGACAGCGCTCGGTGTAGCGCCAGCCGCCGTCGGCCGCGCGCCGGCCGCCCTTCGCGATCTCGGCGCGGCTGCACGTGCACGGGTACAGGAGCCCGAGCTCCGCCAGCCGGTCGAGCGCGCCCTCGTGCGCGGCGCGGCTCGCGCTCTGCAGCTCCTCCGCGTCCCAGTCGACGCCGAGCCAGCGGAGCGCCGCGCGCATGTCGTCGGCCGATTCCGGCGTGCAGCGCGTCGGGTCGACGTCTTCGAGCCGCAGCAGGAAGTGCGCGCCCCGCGCCCGCGCGTCCCCCCATGCAAGCAGGCCGGCGAGGAGCGTGCCGGGGTGCGCGGGTCCGGACGTCGTCGGCGCGAAGCGACAGCGCTCCATCGCACGACACCTTGACGCATCACGGGGATTCTTCAATCTCGAAGCCCCGCCCGGTGGAGAGGTGAATGGCCGCGGAGCAATCCGCCCGCAAGCGCGACGGCAAGCCCGTCGCCTACGACGAGAAGGCGATCCAGACGCTCGACGCGCTGGAGCACATCCGCCTGCGCACGGGGATGTACATCGGCCGCATCGGCGACGGCTCGCATCCTCAGGACGGGGTGTACGTGATGCTCAAGGAAGTCATCGACAACTCGGTCGACGAATTCATCATGGGCCACGGCAAGAAGATCGAGATCGAGCGCGAGGGCGCGACGGTCTCGGTGCGCGACTTCGGCCGCGGCATCCCGCTCGGCAAGGTCATCGAGTGCGTGTCGCAGATCAATACGGGCGGCAAGTACAACGACGACGTGTTCCAGTTCTCGGTGGGGCTGAACGGCGTGGGTACGAAGGCCGTGAACGCGCTGTCGTCGCACTTCGAGGTCGCGAGCTTTCGCGAGGGCAAGTACCGGCGCGCCAGCTTCGAAAAGGGCAAGCTCGAGGCCGACAAGTCGGGCAAGGACGCCGAGTCGCCCGACGGCACGTTCGTGCGCTTCACGCCCGACCCGTCGATCTTCAAGCACTGGTCGTGGAACGACGAGTTCGTCGCGAATCGGCTCTGGTACTACGCATATCTCAACAGCGGGCTGTCACTCACTTACAACGGCAAGACGTTCAAGAGTCCCGGCGGACTCAGCGACCTGCTCGCGAAGGAGATCGGCGACGAGCCGCCGATCTACGAGATCTTCCACTCGCGCGAGGATCGGCTCGAGTTCGCGTTCACGCACACGCATCAGTACGGGGAGACGTACTTCTCGTTCGTGAACGGCCAGTTCACGAACGACGGCGGCACGCACCAGGCGGCCTTCCGCGAGGGCGTGCTGCGCGGCGTGAACGAGTTCGCGCAGAAGGATTTTGCCGCCGAGGACGTGCGCGACGGCATCGTCGGCGCCGTGGCGGTGAAGATCCAGGACCCCGTCTTCGAGTCGCAGACGAAGAACAAGCTCGGCTCCACCGACGTGAAGCCGTGGATCACCAAGGAAGTGAAGGAGCAGGTGATCCTCTGGCTACACCGAAATGCGTCGGCGGCCGAGGCCCTGCTCGACAAGGTCAAGACGAACGAGCGCATCCGCAAGGAGCTCTCGGCGATCAAGAAGCAGGCGCGCGAGCGCGCGAAGTCCGTCGCCATCCGCATTCCGAAGCTCGTCGACTGCAAGGCCCACTACGACGACCCGCAGGACCTGCGCCGCGACGAGACCACGCTGTTCCTGTGCGAGGGCAACTCTGCCGGCGGCCCGATGATCTCGGCGCGCGACGTGCACACCCAGGCGATCTACACGCTGAAGGGCAAGCCGCTGAACACCTACGGCCTGCAGCGCGACGCCGTGTACAAGAACGAAGAGCTCTACAACGTGATGCGCGCGCTCGGCATCGAGGACGGGCTCGAAGGGCTCCGCTACAACCGCGTGGTGATCGCCACCGACGCCGACGTCGACGGCATGCACATCCGCAACCTCCTGCTCACCTACTTCCTGCGCTACTTCGAGGAGCTCGTGCTGAAGGGCCACCTGTACATCCTGGAGACGCCGCTGTTCCGCGTGCGCAACAAGAAGGAGACGCGCTACTGCTACAGCGAGAAGGAGCGCGACGCTGCGGCGCAGGAGGTCAAGGGCCCGGAGATCACGCGCTTCAAGGGCCTGGGTGAGATCTCGCCGTCGGAGTTCGGCCAGTTCATCGGCCCCGAGATCCGGCTCGTGCCCGTGTCTCTCGCCAACATGGGTGAAGTCACTTCGAGCCTCGACTTCTGCATGGGGAAGAACACGCCCGAGCGACGCGACTACATCGTCGACAACCTCTTGTACGACGTGAGCTAGAGCCGGCGTGTCGAACCTCGCGCCGCTGATGAAGCGGAACTTCCTGGAGTACGCGAGCTACACCATTCTGGATCGCGCGCTCCCCGACCTCCGAGACGGCTGCAAGCCCGTGCAGCGCCGCCTCCTGCACACGCTGTGGGAGATGGACGACGGCCTCTTCCACAAGGTGGCCAACGTCATCGGCGAGACGATGAAGCTGCATCCGCACGGCGACGCGTCGATCGGCGATGCGCTCGTGGTGCTGGCGAACAAGGACTACTTCGTCGACCGCCAGGGCAACTTCGGCAACCCGATCACGGGCCACGAAGCCGCCGCCGCGCGCTACATCGAGTGCCGGCTCACCGAGCTGGCGCGCGAGACGCTGTTCAACCCGAACCTCACCGAGTATTCGCCGAGCTACGACGGGCGCCGGCTCGAGCCCGTGTTCCTGCCTGCGAAGCTGCCCGTGGTGCTCATGCTCGGCGTCGAGGGCATCGCCGTCGGCATGGCCACGCGCATCCTGCCGCACAACTTCGTGGAGCTGCTGCGCGGACAGATCGCCATCCTGCAAGGCGAGCGGTACCGCATCTATCCCGACTTCCAGAGCGGCGGCCTCATGGACGTGTCGGAGTACGACAAGGGCCGCGGCAAGGTGAAGGTGCGAGCGCGCATCGAGGCGCGCGGCGAGAAGATCATCGCGATTCGCGAGATCCCGTTCGGCACCACGACGGAGTCGCTGATCGCTTCGATCGAGAGCGCGGTGCAGAAGGGCCGCGTGAAGATCAGCGGCATCGAGGACTTCACCACGGACAAGGTCGAGATCGAGCTCTCGCTCGCGCGCGGCGTGTACGCCGAGGAAGTCATCCCGCAGCTCTACGCGTACACCGACTGCGAGGTCACCCTGCAGTCGTCGCTGCTCGTGATTCGCGACCAGAAGCCCGTCGAGCTGACCGTGCACGAGGTGCTCGAGGACGCGACCGAGCGCCTCAAGAAGCAGATCAAGGCCGAGCTCGACTGGGAGGAGCGCCAGCTCGTCGACCGCCAGCACTGGATGACGCTCGAGCGGATCTTCATCGAGAACCGCGTCTACAAGAAGATCGAGACGGCGAAGACGCAGGAGAAGGTGCACGAAGCCGTCGTGTCGGGAATGGCGGAGTTCAAGCGCCAGTTCGTGCGGCCCATGATCGACGACGACGTGGCGAAGCTGCTCGAGATCCGCATCCGACGCATTTCTGCGTACGACATCGAGCGCCACAAAGAGGAGCTCGCCGAGGTCGAGAGCCAGCTCGACACGGTGCGCAAGAAGCTGAAGCAGCTCACGAAGACCGTGATCGCCTGGCTCGAGGGGCTGATCGAGAAATACGGCGAGCGCTACAAGCGGCGCACCAAGGTCGGGGCGATCGAAGAGGTCGACAAGAAGGCCGTCGCGAGCGCGAACGTGAAGCTCAGCTACGACGACGAGTCGGGCTTCTTCGGCTCCGACGTGCGCGGCTCGGAGTTCCAGCTGCAGGTGACCGAATACGACCGCGTGCTCGCGGTGTCGAGCGACGGCACGTACCGCATCATGGCCGCGCCGAAGAAGGTGCTGCTGCCCCGCAAAGTGCTGTGGGTCGGCGTGTTCGACCCCGAGAAGGGCCAGGACTTCACGCTCGTGTACCGCGACGGCCAGCGCAACGCGTTCGGGAAGCGCGTGCACATCGAGTCGTTCATCCACGACAAGGAGTACCGCTTCTTCAAGGACGAGAAGGGCCGGCTCGACCTGCTCCTGCCCGGCGACGCGCCCCCGGGCAAGGTGCACCTCGCGTTCGTGGCGCAGAAGCGCCAGCGCCAGAAGGAAGCGGAGTTCGACCTGGGCGAGCTCGAGTTCGCGGGAATCCACGCGCGCGGCCAGCGGCTGGCGCCGAAGCCGGTCGCGCGAGTGAAGCACCTGGAGGACTAGCGCTCCGCGCTACTCCGCGCGCTGCTTCTCCTGCCACTCGAGCAGCGCGCGCTCCGCGTCGGCACGCGTGGCGTGCACGGTGATCTCGAAGCCGCCCTTCTGCAGCATCTTCTCGACGGAGCGGCTCGCGGACATCTTCGACACGGTCTTCTCGGGCGCGACCGCGGCCTCGTAGGCGGCGCCCGCGCGGATGAACTCGGGCCAGAACCAGGTCTCGATCCACTTCACGTCGGCGGGGTCGATGACCGCGAACTTGCTCGCGTCGGCGAGCCACGGCGCGCCGGGCCGCGCGCGCGCGGCGTCGATGCACGCCTGATAGGCGCGCTTCAGGTCGGCGCCCTTGCGGAACACGGGCAGCCACTCCGACAGGTAGTACTCGTGCACCTCGTGCCAGTATATTCGCAGCACGGCGTCCTCGTACACGAGCGTCATTGCGGCCACGGCGGTGCCTCCTCTGCTCCGTTCTTCGGAATCGGCCGCGAGCGGCTACACTCGGCCGATGCTCCGCCGCGTGCTCCTGGGCATCGCCGCGCTCTTCGCCGCGGCCGTCGCGTTCGCCGCGCTCGGCCTGTGGCTCGACAAGCGCGCGATCAACGCGATCAACCCGACTCTGCCGTCGGTCGACGAGGTGCTCGCGTTCGATCCCGACGCGGACCTGCCCGTCCGGCTGTCGTGGCTCGACACCGCGACGCAGCCGATGCCGCGCGCGGACGTGCTGGAGCCGAGCCTCGACGCGACGCCCAACGCGCCGTACGTGATGAGCTACCCGGCGTTCGTGTTCGAGTGGGCCGACGGGCGCATCTTCCTGGTCGACCTCGGCATGGAGCCGGAGTTCGCGCTCTCGTTCGGCCGGCCGCTCGAGCTCATGGGCGGCGCCGCGAAGATCAAGCCGATCGGGACGGTGGCCGCGCGGCTGGGCGACGCGCTCCTGCGCGTGAAGGGCGTCGCGTTCACGCACGAGCACCAGGATCACACGAACGGCGCCGCGGAGCTGTGCCGGCTGCACCCGGGGAAGATCCCGCTGTTCCAGGGGCGGCTCCAGGTCGACGAGACCAACTACACCACGCGGCCCGCGCAGAGGGAGATCTCCGCCGCGAAGTGTCTCGACCGGCGAGTCATGGACGGCTCGCGCCTGCTCGCGATCCCGGGCTTCCCGGGTCTGTCGTTCTTCGCGGCGGGCGGCCACACGCCGGGCTCGCAGGTGTTCGTCGCGCACGTGCGCGGGACCGACCGCGTGCGCACGTGGGTGCTCGTCGGCGACCTGGCGAACAACATCGACGGCGTGCGCCAGAACGTGCCGAAGCCGCGCTACTACAGCCTGTTCATCGTGCCCGAGTCGACCGCGCGGCTCGACGTGCTGCGCCGTTTCCTCGCGGGGCTCGAGCGCGACCACGGCGCGGGGATCCTGGTCTCGCACGACGAGCTCTCGCTCGAGGCGAGCGGCCTGCCGAAGCTGTGAACCCGGCGGTGCTCGCGTCGCTGCTCGTCGCGCAGACGTGCGGCGGGCTCACGCCGATTCTCACCAAGCTCGCGCTCGCCGGGCTCGGCCCGTGGACGCTCGTCGCGGTGCGCCAGCTGGTCGGCATCGCCGTGCTGTTCGCGCTCGCGCGCGCGACCGGCGCGAGCCCCGGCCCGCGCGTGCCGTTCACGCGGCGCGACTGGGGCCTGCTGCTGACGGTCGCGTGGGCGGGCTTCGCGCTGCCGCAGCTCTTGCTCGCGAACGGCATCGCGCGCTCGACGGGCACGAACGGCGCGCTGCTCTCACCGCTCGAGCCGATCGGCATCCTGGTCGGCGGCGCGCTGTTCTTCCGCGAGCGGCTCACGCCGTGGCGGCTCGTCGCTGTGGCGCTCGGCACGCTCGGCGCGGTGTTCATCGTGCTGCAGGGCGACGTCCGGCCTGAGCTCGGTGATCCGCTCGGCGACGCGCTCATCGCCGCGGGCCACGTCGCGTGGGCGATCTACACGCTGGCCGCGAAGCCGCTGCTCGAGCGCCACGACCCGGGGCGCGTGTCGCTGTGGGCGGTGGCGCTGTCGCTGCCCTTGCTCGTCCCGCTGGCGCTCGGCGAGCCGTTCGACTGGGCGCGCGCCGCGCCCGCGCTGGGCTGGGTAGTGCTGCTGGCGGTCACCGCGACCGCGATCGGGACCTTGACGTGGAACTACGCGCTCCGCTCGCTGTCGGCGGGCACCGTCGCGGCGTTCATCTTCGTGCAGCCGCTCGTCGGCCTGGCTGCGGGCCGGCTCGCGCTCGACGAGCCGGTCGGCCCGCTCGCGCTCGCGGGCGCCGTGCTGATCACGCTGGGAGTCACTCTGGAGGCGCGACGGGCGGCTCCGGAGCCAGCGGGACCCGCGGCAGAACGGGCGTAGCCTCGACTGCGCCAAACGAGTCGAGCGTGAACACGGCCACGCCGAGCCAAATGAACCCGAGCGCCACGGCGCGCGCGCGTCCGAACGGCTCGCCGTAGGCGAGCACGCCGAGCGCCACCGACAGCGTCGGCGCCAGGTACTGGAACAGCCCCAGCAGCGACAGCGGCAGGCTGCGCGCGGCGCGCGCGAACCAGAGCAGCGGGAGCGCCGTGATGGCGCCCGACAAGATGAACAGCGTGGGCAGCCACGAGTCACCACCGGTGAAGTGACTCGTTTCGCCCTGCGCCAGCACCACCAGCACGAGCAGCGCCACCGGCGTGGCGAGCGCGGTCTCGACGAGCAGGCCGACGAGCGACGACACGGGCGTCTTCTTCCGCACCAGCCCGTACAGTGCGAACGTCACGGCCAGGAACATCGGCACCCACGGCGGCTTGCCCGCCGCCAGGCCCAGCACCGCCACGCCGCACGCCGCCAGCCCGATCGCGAAGAGCTGCGCGCGCCGCAGGCGCTCGCCCAGCAGCGCCACGCCGAGTGCCACGCTGACGAGCGGGTTCAGGTAGTAGCCGATGCTCGCCTCGACCAGCCGCCCCGCAGTGACCGCCCAGATGAACACGCTCCAGTTCACCGCGATCAGCACGCCCGAGGCGCACAGCGCCCAGCGGCGCCGGCCCTCGCGCAACACGTCGCGCAGCTCCGCGCCGCGGCGCAGGATCGCGACCCAGACCACCGCGAACGCGAACGACCAGACCACGCGGTGCGCCACGATCTCGAGCGGCGGCACGTCGCCGTAGAGCTTCCAGTACGCTGGCACGATGCCCCACCAGCCATATGCGGCGAGCGCGAACCCGGTTCCCGACCCGCGTCCGCCTTCCATCGCGGCATTCGATGCGCCGCGCGGGCCGGCGTGTCAACGGCAGCGCTGAAGCGCCCCGCGGCCGCGCGCGTCGGAAGGGCCGTGCGCCGCTGGTCATTCCGGGCTTCCGTTCTCTTCCTCGCGGCGTGTCTCGTCCCGCTGGCGGTGCGGCTCGTCTTTCGCGACCGGATCGCCGGGCTGGCCGCGCTCACGTACGCGACGCCGGTCTGCGTGCTGGCGGCGCTGGCCGCGCTGGCGTGCGCACTCGCCGCGTACGGCGGCCGGCGCCGGCTCGCCGCCGCCACGGCCGCGCTCGCCGGCGCGCTCGGGGTCTGGGCCGTGGCGGGCGAGGTGTCGCTCCACCCGAACGCCGGGTCGGGCCGCTACCGCGGGCTGCTCTGGAACGTCGACCACGGACACCTGGGCTGGGATCGCGTGGCGGCGCGCGTGCGCGCCGAGGACCCCGACATCGCCGCGTTCATCGACGCCGGCCGCTCGCCGGGCGCCGCGTCGACCGCTCTCGCGAGCGTGTTGCAGGACCGCAACATCTACTGGTGGAACGACGTTCTCGCGCTCGCCGTGCGCGGGCGCATCACGGACGCGCGCTACTACCCGCTCGGCCTCGGCAGCCACGCGGGCGTGGCACACGTGGAAATCGACGGCCGGCGGCTCACGGTCGTCGTCGTGCATCCGCGCTCGTCGCCGACGGAATCGCGCGGGCCCGCGTTCGCGCAGCTCGAGAGCCTGCTCGCGTCACTCGACGGCGAGCCGCTGCTCGTGCTGGGCGACTTCAACACGCCGTCGGACTCGGTGTTCTTCGATCCGCTGCGCGCGCACTTGCACAGCGCGTTCGAGACCGTGGGCATGGGCTTCGCTGGGAGCTGGCCGATGCCGATTCCGCTGCTCGCGATCGACCAGGTCTGGTCGAGTGACTCGCTCTCGATGCGGAGCTGTCACTTGTCGGGGTCGAGTGCGTCCGACCACCGGCTCGTGGCGTTCAGCTTCGACTGAGCGCCGCTAGACTTGCGCGCGCCAGAAGGCGAGCGCGCCGAGCAGCGAACGGCGCGCGTCGACCTGCGCGGCATCGCGGAGGCCGGCCTCGCGGAGCTGTTGCAGCAGCTCGCGATTCGCGCCTGCGAAATCGAGCACGTGCAGGGATCCGCCGGCGCGCAGCACGCGCCGCAGCTCGCGCAGCACGGCGGGCTTGGCCGCGCTCTCCAGGTGGTGGAGCACGAACGACGAGATCGCGCGGTCGAAGCTCGCGTCGGGAAACGGCAGCGCGTCGCCGAAGCCCGACTCGAATGCGAGCGCCGCTCCGGCGCGCGCCGCCTTGCGCCGCGCGCGCACGAGCGCCTTGGGGTCCGGGTCGAGCGCGACGAGCTCGATGCCCGGCTCCGCGCGCTTCGCGACGAGCGAGAGCGCGCCGGTGCCGCAGCCCAGATCGAGCACGCGCTGACCCGGCGCGAGCCGAGCCTGCGCGATGAGCTGCCTCTGCGCGGACCGCGCGCCGAGCAGGCGCGTGAACGGGTCGTAGAACGGCAGCAGCCAGTCGGCTCCGGCTGCGGGGATGAAGTGCCGGTGACTCGCCGCCATCGCACTTCAGCTCGGCGCCGGCAATCCGAGGTCCTTGGCGAGGAGCTGAGTCACCGTGTTGTTGGTCTCGAACGGCGAGTCGGCCGGCATGACGCCGTAGTGCACCATCTGCTGGGCGATCCGGCTCATGATCACCGCGAAGCGGAAGCCGGCGAACACCGAGTAGAACTTCTGCCAGCGGGTCTTCCGCCCGGTGAGCTCCTCGTAGCGCGCGATCGTGGCCTCGTAGCTGGGGAAGCCGGGCAGGCGCGGCAGCCCGATGCCCTCGCTGTGGTGGCGGTCCAGGAAGATCGCCCAGGCGAGGTCCTCCTCGCCGTTGCCGTGCGTGACCATCTCCCAGTCCAGCACCGCGGCCACCTTCGTGCCGCCGGGCTCGAACAGGATGTTGCCGATGCGCGCGTCGCCCCAGACCAGCGAGTCGGGCTCGTCGCTCGGCTTGTGCCTCTGCAGCCACTCCCACGCGGCCTCGGCGGTCGGCTGCGGCTTGCCGCGCGCGGCCCAGCGCAGGTAGCGCTCGTAGTACGCGAGCTGCTGGTCGAGGCCGGTCCTGCCCAGCTCGGGCTTGTCGACGAAGCCGAAGCCGAGCGTGCGCCAGTCCAGGTTGTGGATCGCGGCCATGGACTCGATCCCGCCCCACCACACGCGCGCCTGGTCGGACGGAGGCAGCTCTTTGAGCCAACCCTCTTGTGTGTATAGCGGCCGGTCCGCGGCAGCGCGGCCATCGACCTTGGCCATCACGTAGAACGGCGCGCCGAAGACGTGCATGTCCCGGGTCTCGAGCCAGAGCACGCGCGGCACGGCGATGCCGGCCGTCGCGAGCAGGCGCATCGAATCGAACTGCACGCGCATGTCGTAGTCGGGGAAGACCGCGAAGCCCGTCGGCTGGATGCGCACGACGAGTGACTCTTTCTTGTGTACGCCGGCCTCGGTCCAGGCCAGGTCGAAGAGGAGCGTCTCGTTCGAGAAGCCCGACGCCTGCGGCGCGGTGAGCTCCGAGAGCTGCAGCTCGGTCGCGCCCGGCAGCTTCGCGCGCAGCCAGCGCTCGAGCTCGGCGCGCGCCGCAGCGAGGTCGCGCTGCCAGGCAGTGGGCACTAGCGGCGCGGCAGGCCGAGCACCCGCTCGGCGATGATGTTGCGCTGGATCTCGCTCGTGCCGGCGAAGATCGTCGGCGCGCGCGACTGCAGCTCCCGCTGCGCAGCGCGGCCGCGCTCGGGCGCGCGCGGCGTGTCGCCGAGCAGCTGCCCGTACGGGCCGAGCAGGTCGTTGCCGAGCCGCGCCAGCCGTTGGCCCATCTCGGAGTAGTAGAGCTTCTGCAGGCTCGACTCGGAACCCGGCTTGTGGCCGTTCGCCAGCGCGGTGAGCGAGCGCAGCGAGTTGAGCCGCAGCACCTCGAGCTCGACGAACGCCTGCGCTACACGCTGGCGTGTAACACGATCCTGTGTCGCCGGGCGGCCGCCGCGGCGCACCTGCCGGGCGGTCTCGACCACCTGGTCGAACTCGCGCCGGTAGCCCGCGTAGCGCGACAGGGTCGACGCGCCGCGCTCGTAGCCGAGCACCGTGTTCGCGATCTGCCAGCCCTGCGTGGGCTTGCCGATCAGGTTCTCCGCCGGCACGACGACGTCCTTGAAGAAGCACTGCGAGAAGCCGCGGTTCCCGGTCATCTGCACGAGCGGCGCGACCTCGATGCCCGGCGTCTTCATGTCGATCAGCAGGAAGCCGATGCCCTCGTGCTTGTCCGCCTTCGGGTCGGTGCGCACCAGACAGAAGATCCAGTCGGCGCGGTGCGCCTGGCTGGTCCAGATCTTCTGGCCGTTCACCACGTAGCGGTCGCCGCGCAGCTCGGCCGTGGTGCGCAGGTTCGCGAGGTCGGAGCCCGCGCCCGGCTCCGAATAGCCCTGGCACCACATCTCCTCGGCGCGCAGCATGGGGCGCAGGAAGCGCCTCTTCTGCGCCTCGGTGCCGTGGTGGACGATCGCGGGCCCGCACAGCCCGATGCCCAGGCCGTTCGTCGCCGGCGGCGCGCCCGCGAGCACGAGCTCTTCCTGCAAGAGCGCGTTCTCCACGTGCGTGCGGCCCTGGCCGCCGTACTCCTTCGGCCAGGTGACGCCGACGTAGCCGGCGTCGTAGAGCTCCTGGTGCCAGCGGCGGATGCCGTCGAAGGTGGCGTCCTCGCTCTCGAACTCGTCGCCCTCGTGGTTCTCCCACCAGGACGGGATGTGCGCACGGATCCACGCGCGAGCCTGGTCGCGGTACTCGAGCTCGGCTTGCGAGAAGCGGAAGTCCATGCCCGATTGTACCGCGGTTGGCCGACGACTATGGGTACGAGAGCGCCCGCAAGTAGGCGGGGCCACCGAGATGGTCGACCTCGCCGAGGATGTGGTCGACGCGATCGCGCACGTAGTCGGACGGGCGGTCGGCGTGCATCCGCAGCGGCGAGGGCAACACCGCGGCGAGTCGGGCCGCCTGGTCGCGGTCGAGCCGCGCGGCGGTGGTGTCGAAGAAGCGCGCCGACGCCGCGCCCGCACCGAAGATGCCGTCGCCGAACTGCGCCACGTTCAGGTACACCTCGAGGATGCGCCGCTTGGGCCACAGCGCCTCGAGCAGCACGGTGAAGTAGGCCTCGATCCCCTTGCGCAGCCAGCTGCGCCCGGGCCACAGGAACAGGTTCTTCGCGACCTGCTGGCTGATCGTCGACGCGCCGCGCGCAGGGCCGCCGTCGTTCTTCTCTTCGATCGCGTCCGCGATGGCGTCGAAGTCGAAGCCCGCGTGCACGGGGAACTTCTGGTCCTCCGCCGCGACGACGGCGATCGGCAGGTTCGGCGAGATCTCGCCGTACGGCACCCAGCGGTAGTCGGTGCGGTAGCTCGAGTCGCGGTCGAGCACGGCCTGTACGCGCGCCTCGAGCATGAACGCGGTCGTCACGGGCCGGATCCAGCGCAGCGCCAGCACGGACGCGACCGACCCTACAAGGAAAAGCGTCAGCGCGCGCGCGACGAAGCGCAGCACCGGGTTGGCGATCAGCACCCGGTTGCGCGTCGCGCCCCTCGGCGGCACGCGCCGATTCCGCTTCCGGCGCGCGGCCGCCATCGCTAGCGGCCGGTGAACTTCGGCTTCTCTTTGCCCAGGAACGCGCGCACGCCTTCGGCGAAGTCCTCGCTGCGGCCGGTGTACATCATGGCCTCGGCCTCCAGGTCGAGCACGTCGCGCAGGTTTCCGTGCAGCGCCAGGTTCAGGTGCCGCTTCATGTAGCGGTACGAGAGCGGCGGGCCGTCGGCGATGCGCCGCGCGAGCGCGTCGACCTCGGCGCGGAACGCCGCCGGCGCGAACACGCGATAGAGCAGCCCGATGCGCCGCGCCTCCGCGGCGTCGATGCGCTCGTTCAGGAGGTACATCTCGCGCGCCTTCGCCGAGCCGACGAGCTTGGTCAGGAAGTACGAGCCGCCGAAGTCGCCGGAGAAGCCGATGCGCGCGAACGCGGTCGCGAAGATCGCCGTCTGGCTGGCCACGCGGATGTCGCACGCGAGCGCCATGGACAGCGACGCGCCCGCGGCCGCGCCGTTGATCGCGGCGAGCGTCGGCTTGGCCATCGTGTGCAGCGTCCACGACGCTTCCTGCAGGCGCTTCAAGGCGTCGTACGACTCCTCGAGCGTCTGGCGCGCACGCGCGGTGCGGTCGGCCGGGCTCGGACCGTCGGTCGGCGCGAGGTCCGCGCCGGCCGAGAAGGCGCGTTCGCCGGCGCCCGTCAGCACGACCACGCGCACGCCCGAGTCGTCGGCGAGCTGGCGCAGGGTGCGCTCCAGCGTCTGCAAGAGCTCGGTCGTGAGCGCGTTCATCTTGTCGGGGCGGTTCAGGGTGACGGTCGCGACGCCGTCCTTCTGCTCCACGAGAACGGTTTGGGACATGGTGCGGGGATTATACGGGCTCGCCGCGCGCGGGTTTTTCTGAGATCGTTCTCGCGCCATGTGGGTACCGAGCCACCTCCTCTCGATCCAGGCTGGCGTCTGCGTCTTCCTCGGGGTGATGCTCTGCATCGAGGTCGGCCGGCGGATCGGAGTGGCGCGCCACCTCGCCGACCCCGAGCGGTCGCGCGACGGTGCGGCGGCATTCGAGGGCGCGATCTTCGGCCTCGTGGGACTCGTCATCGCGTTCACGTTCGGCGGCGCGTTGACGCGTTGGGACGGGCGGCGCGGGCTCATCGTGCAGGAGTCGAACGCGATCGGCACGGCCTGGCTGCGGCTCGACCTGCTGCCGACGCCGGCGCAGCCGGAGTTGCGCGAGCTCTTCCGAAGCTACCTCGACGCGCGCATCGAGGTGTACGCGTCGCTGCCCGACGTCGCCGCGGCGAAGGCGGCCCTGGGTCGCGCGCGCGCGCTGCAGAACGAGATCTGGAAGACGGCGTCTGCCGACTGCCAGGGCGTCGCCGACGCGCGCACGTGCATGCTGCTCCTGCCCGCGCTGAACGACATGATCGACATCACGTCGACGCAAACGATGGCGCTCGAGACGCACCCGCCCGGCGTCGTCTACGCGCTGCTCGTCGGGCTCGTGCTCGCGAGCGCTCTCATGGCCGGGCTCGCGACCGGGACCGCGGGCCAGCGCAGCTGGACGCACATGGTCGGCTTCTCGCTCGCGATGTCGGTCAGCGTGTTCGTCATCGTCGACATCGAGTACCCGCGCGCGGGCCTGATCCGCATCGACTCGGCGGACCGCATGATGGTCGAGCTGCGCCAGAGCATGAACTGAGGCGGCGAGCGCCCGCCTCACGGCACGGGTGCGGGGCGCGGCTCACGAACCGATGCCGGCCGCGCGGCGCGCTTTGGCCTTCGCGGCCTCGAGGTCGTACGTGCGGTTCATCATCACGCGCTGCGCGGGCAGCCCGCCGCCGGCCTGCAGCGTCGTCACGAGCTGCCAGCCGCCGTACGCGTCCGCCGTCAGGTCGCGGATCAGGTTGTAGATGCGCATGCGCTCTTCGACGTCGACGTCGGGCGTGGTGTGGAGATACTTGCGGAGATATTTGCCGCTCTCCGGGTTCCGCAGGTCGGCTTCCTTCGGCAGCGTGAGCACGAGCCCGCCGCCCAGGTCGTGGAGCCGCTGCACCACCGAGTGGTAGTTCGCCGCGAAGTAGTACTTGCCGACGTTCACGCCCAACACGTTGGGGTGCACCATGCCCGACGGCGTGCGCTCGTAGTTGCGGCACGCCCAGTCGAGGCTCATGCGTATGAGCTGCGCGTAGCAGACGAGCTCCGCCACGGCGGCCTGCACCTCGTCCTTGCCACCCTTCCCCTGCTGCTCCGACACGAGCAGCGCGAGCCCGACCAGGATCTCGGCGCGCTCGGCGGCCTCGACCATGCCGAGCGTGCGCTCCCACAGCCCGAGCGAGCGCGCGAACACGCCCGCCAGGCGGAACTCGCCGGCGAGGAACACGCGCTCCCACGGCACGAACACGTCGTCGAAGATCACGAAGCCCTCGGGCATCGAGTGGTGCGCGCTCGCCGGATAGTCGAACTCGGGCTGCTCCGCGGGCGCGAAGCTGCGGTTGATGATCGCCACGCCCTTCGTGTTCGTGGGGATCGAGAACGACACCGCGTAGTCGGACTCCTCGTGGCGCATCGATTTCGTCGGCATGACCACGAGCTCGTGCACGAGCGCCGCACCCGTGATGTGGAGCTTCGCGCCGCGCACGACGATGCCCTTGTCGCTCTTGTCGACGATGCGCAGATACAGGTCGGGGTCGTCCTGCTGGTGCGCGCGGCGGCTGCGGTCGCCCTTCGCGTCGGTGATGACTTCGGCCGCGCGCAGGTCGTGGTCGCGCGCGTAGCGCCACAGGTTCTCGATGTTCTCGGCGTAGCGCGGGTTCACCGCAGCGACTTCGTCCTTCACCGACTGCAGCGCCATGTACACGCCGGTGACTCCGCCGACGATGCTCATCTCCGTGGCGAGCTCGAGGCGCTTCGCCAGATCCTCCTCGCTCTTCGGGATCTGGAACACGCGGTGTGCGAGCGTCCCGTCCTCGGTCGTGTAGGTCATGCGGTCGCGGCGCTTCGGGTCGTCGTACTCGTAGTCGCGCGAGGCGACGGCGAGCGGCACGCGGAAGCGCGGATCCGCCGCGATGTCGGGGATCTTGTCGCCGTCCCAGTAGAGGACGCGCCCGTCGCGGAGACTCTCGACGTACTCGGCCGGTGTCTTGAGAGACATCTGCTTGGCTCCTCCTTCGCCTCGCGAAATTCTACCCTTCGCCGAATTCCCGCGCGTAGCGCACCCGCCCGCGTGCTTTCGCGAGCGCGCCGTGCGCGAGCTCCAGCGCCATGAACGCGTCGCGCGCGGGCCCGGTGCCGAAGTGGAGCCCGAAGCGCGACGCGGGCACGAAGCCGAACTTCGGGTAGTACGCCGGGTGGCCGAGCACCACCACGAACGGCGCGCCGCGCGCGCGGCAGGCCTCGATGCCTGCGCGCGAGAGCGCGCCGCCGATGCCACCGCGCTGCAAGCGCGGAGTCACTGCGAGCGGGCCGAGCCCGAACGGCGGCGGCTCGAGCGTGTAGCCGTCGACCGACACCGGGCTCACGAGCAGGTGGCCGACGACCGCGCCGTCGCGCTCGGCGACGAGCGAGATACAGCGCGGCTCCCGCGCGGCCAGCGCGCGCGCGAGCCGGGCCTCGTCGGGACGGCCGAACGCCGCTTCGTGCACCGCGGCGATCGCCTCGGCGTCGCGCGCTTCCGCGGCGCGGATGCGCGTCACGCCAGCGTCGTGGTCACCACGCGCGTTGCGCGGGTCAGCTTGTGGCGGCGCGCGAACTCGGGCCGGCCCACGTCGGCGCGCGACTCCTCCCAGGTGGCCAGGCTCGCGTAGCGCGTGAGCAGCTGGAAGCGCGCGTCGGGCGCCTTCGGCTCGGCGCTCTTCCACAAGCCGATGATGTTGGCGTCGTACTTTCCCTCGAAGTCCGGCCACGCGCGCTCCGACAGGTCGACGAACTCGGCGGAGTCGGCGTCGCGGATCTCGAAGCTGCGGAACGCGTACACGCCGGGCGCGCGCGGGCCGGTTGGCTCGACGGGACGCACGGTCGCGACCATGCGCTCGCTCTTCACCTCGCGCGCGCCGGCGAGCGCAGAGCCGAGCTCCGCCGGCAGCGCGGTCACGAGAATCCCCTCGTTGGCCTCGAGCCCGATCTGGCCGCGGAACAGCCCGAACAGGGCGCGGCCGGCGGCGGCGCGCAGCATCGCCGCGCGCCCGTCCCACTCGCCCGGTCCTACACAGAAACGTGTCAGCTGGTAGGCTTCGTGCATCGCCATCTCACGGCAGCGCGAACGCCATGAGCGCGTCGCCCGGCTGCGACCAGCCATGGCCCCCCGACGCGACCACGACGAACTGCTTGCCGTCCTTGCGCAGCCGGAAGGTCATCGGCGTGGCGTTCGCGGTGTAGGGCAGACGCTGCGTCCAGACCTCGCGGCCCGTCTCGGAGTCGAACGCGCGCAGGAACTTGTCGGTGGTCGCGCCGATGAACACCAGCCCGCCCGCCGTCGCGAGCGCGCCGCCGAGGTTCGGCGCACCCAGGTGCAGCCAGATGGGAAACGGCGCCTGGTCGCGCGTGGTGCCGAGCACGGACTCCCAGAGCGTCTCGCCGCTGGTCAGGTCGAGCTTCGAAATCGTGCCCCACGGCGGCGGGTTGCACGGCGCGCCCAGCGGCGAGAGCAGCGGCCCGCGCCGCACCGCGTACGGCGTGCCCTTCATCGGGTACAGCTCGTTCGGGAACTTCCACTTGCCCGAGTCCTTGGTGCGCTCGTACTCGTCGCGCGGGATCAGCTGCACGACGGACGGCACGCGCATCTGGTTCACGTAGAGCGTCTGAGTGCTCTCGTCGACGACCACGCCGCCCCAGTTGGGCCCGCCGGCCGGCCCCGGAAACTCGATCGAGCCGCGCAGGCTCGGCGGCGTGAAGATCCCGTCGGAGCGGTACTTCGCGATCTCCTCGGCGCACGCCGCGCGGTCCCAGCGCGTGAAGCCCCACGCGTCGGAGGGCTCGAGCCGCGCGGGATGGATCGGCCGCGGGTGCGTCGGGAACGGCTGAGTGAGCGAGAGTGACTCGCCCGCGACGTCGGTGTGCGGGACGGGCTTCTCCTCCACGGGGAAGAGCGGCTCGCCCGTGCGGCGGTCGAGCACGAAGATGTGGCCCATCTTCGTCACCTGCGCGAGCGCAGGCACCGGCCCGAGCTCGGTCTTCAAGGTGAAGAGCGCCGGCTGCGCGGGCACGTCGTAGTCCCACACGTCGTGGTGTACGGTCTGAAAGGTCCACGCGACCTCGCCCGTGTCGGCCTTGAGCGCGATCACCGAGCTCGAGTACGCGTCCAGGCCGTTGCGGTTGGCGGCCCAGTAGTCGGGCGCGGCGTTCCCCGTGGGCACGTACACCAGCCCGAGCTCGGGATCCGCCGACATGATCGACCACACGTTCGCCGTGCCCGCGCGGTACTTGGGCGCGCCCGGCGCGTTCGCCGCGGCCATGGCTTCGGGCGGCACCGGATCGAACGCCCAGGCGAGCTTGCCCGTCACGGCGTCGAACGCGCGCACCACGCCGCTCGGCGCGTCGGTGCGCAAATCGTCGGCGACGAGCGCGCCCACGATCACCTTGTCGCCGACCACGAGCGGGGGTGAGGTCGGGTAGTACTCCCACGGCGGCGCGTCGCCGATCCCCTCGCGCAGCGCCACACGTCCGCCGACGCCGAAGTCGGCGCACGCCTCGCCGGTGCGCGCGTCGATCGCGATCAGCTCCGAGTCGATCGTGCCGGTGAACACGCGCGTGCCGCACGGGCGCGTCGAGCCGCTGTGGTCGCCCGGCCAGTACGCGACGCCGCGGCACGTGCGCGGGTACGGCCCCTCGAGCTTGCGCAGCTTGGTCTTCGGGTCGAACGTCCACAGCTCGCGGCCCGTCTCTGGGTCGAGCGCGATCACCCGGTTCTTGCCCGTGCAGAAGTACAGTGCGTCGTCCACCACGATCGGCGTCGCATTGAACGACGTCCGCGTCGTGCCGTCCGTGCCGTCCGACACATCTCCGTGGTGGTACACCCAGGCGACGCGCAGATCGCGCACGTTCGCGCGCGTGATCTGACTGAGCGGCGAGAAGCGCTGCCCGCCCTTGGTGCGGCCGTAGTCGGGCCACTCGTCGATCGGGCCGGAGTAGTCGATCGGCGCGCGCGGCTTGCACGCGCACACCAGCAGCGCGAGCGCAGCGAGCGCGATCGCTCCCCTCCCCGGCATCGCGCGAGTCTATCAGAGCGGAGTCACTGCGCCGGGCAGGCGGCTCCCTCGCAGGCGAGCGGGCACGTCGCGCAGGTCGGCCCCGGCTGCTTGCCCAGCAGGCTGCGGAACACGTCCAGGTCGCCCTGGTCGATCGTGTCGCCCGTCTCGTCCAGGTCGAACACCGCGCACGAACTGTCGCGCGTGAGCCCGCAGGTGTGGGCGTCCACGGGCTGGCCGAGCGAGAGCCGCATCGCGGCCAGGTCACGCGCACCGACCGACATGTTGCCCGCGCCGCGCGCGTCGCAGCGGTTGCCGTAGCCGTCCGCGTCGTCGTCGCGCTGGCCGCCGGTGAGCGTGGCCCACGGGTGCGCGGCGGGCCAGGCGTCGGGGGGGCGCGGGTTCGCCACGAGCACGCAGTTGTCGCACGCGTCGCCCACGCCGTCGCCGTCGGTGTCGCGCTGGTCCGCGTTCGCGACCGTGGGGCAGTTGTCCTCCGAGACGTCGATGCGGTCGCCGTCGTCGTCGCGGCCCGGAATGCCGTAGCCGATCCACGCCGACAGGAGCGCCTCGCCCGCGACGTCGGGGAACACGGCGAGCGGCGGCATGCCCTGGTCGAAGTCGAGCGACGCCACGCGCGCGATCAGCACGGACAGCCCGGGGTGGCCCGGGTGGATGCGCAGCGCGCCCGGCACGTCCAGGTCGCCCGCCGTCGCCGGCACGAACAGGGTGTTCGTCTGGTCCGCGGGCGTGTCGAAGCGCAGGTCCATTCCGGTCGCGCTCGGCGAGCCGGGCGCGTGGCAGCTCGCGCAGTTCACGTCCAGGTACGTGCGCGCGGAGCGGTCGAGCGAGACCGTCCCGA